>Ga0209780_1003062_pt1 | contig 12271 bp, 8 predicted proteins | sample WorMetexBAHAMAS2_FD_187384 | JGI IMG/M metagenome (GOLD analysis project Ga0209780, IMG submission 187384) | Marine gutless worms symbiont microbial communities from Max Planck institute for Marine Microbiology, Germany - Inanidrilus exumae... | ecosystem: Host-associated > Annelida > Digestive... | reverse complement strand
TGGATAAAGATGCTGAGACAGAACTAGTTTCACAAGAAGTCAAACAGCCTGTATCTCTGTGGTCTGCCTACAACTCAATGGCACAACCTGAAGATCCGCCAGCTGTCATCTGCATTTGGCCTTCCTATCATCAATGCGCCAGCCCATGAATGGGCTACCCTGGTTACAGCCTTGAACCAACTGACCAAACTCAATGAACTGGTGTCAGGTCCAGAAGCAAAGTTGCTAGTGACTTTGGACATGGATCTGTACAAGAGAGCTCTGAAAGTGGAGCATCTTGAACCTCAGTACAAAGGCAAGTGACTGCTGTGCCCAGGTGCATTTCACACTGTACTCTGTGCTCTAAGGTGCTTAGGCAAGACCATTGAAGGCAGTGGACTTGATGAGGCATGACAGGAAGCAGATCTGTACAGCAGTGTCACCACGTCACAGATCATCAATGGCAGTCACCACAACAGAGCAATGCAAGCACATCAAATCACACTCCAAGCGCTCTTCGATTTGTGGATCGAGGCCTAATTCTTTGAGGAGAATCCTAGTCAACGAATCAGCCTGCAGACAAGTGTTGAGAAGCTGACTGTATAGCATGTAGAGCACAGAAAGATGTCTACCAAGCACACAGAACATTCCTATTTGAGTTAAAGGCCATGGAAATTGAGAAGCTTCTTCATGAATTTGATGAAAGTCACAACGAACAGCCAATGTGCCAGTGGGCACGCATGTACATGATGCAGGTCATGGTTTTGTTACAGTTTCAGCGTGCAACACGTGAAGGAAACTGGTTCCTATATTTGGGAGCACTAGAGAAGCTGTGCATCTACTTCTTTGCATACAACCGACTGGATTATGCAAAGAACATCCCTGAGTACATTGCTCGCATGCACAGTCTCGAAAATGGAGACCTGGGAGGAGTTCCTGAGGGGAAACTTCTCTGTGAACACAAGCAACAATGTGCCATTCACTCGTATCGGTATAGACCAGGCCATGGAGCACCTGAACAAAGTCACCAAGGGCCAAGGAGGAATATCAGAAATAACATCAACCCCTCAAACTTTGCTCAAATTCTGCTGAGGATTCAACTCAGATTAGGGACAAGTCCATGTTCCTCGCAAGCAATGCCACAAAGGATTCCCTCACACTCTACCTGGCTCAGCAGCTTATTGACAAGAGCATGGTGAAGGCAGTTAGTGTGACACACCAGAGTGTGATGGCAAACTATGACTGTCAGGCTACCACGGCAGTGAGCACTCAAGAGGAAGCTGATACCCTCATGATACTTCATGCTGTGGAGGTTGCAGCTTCTGTAGCCACGGTCCATGTCTATACACAGGACACTGATGTTCTTCTCTTCGCTCTCCGCAGAGTTCCACAACTAGGCAGAAATTCGGCACTCATCATGGGTACTGGAGAGTGTCGACGCACAGTCCTATTGCAGCCTATCTATGATGCCCTAGAACCCACGAAAGCAGCTGCCCTCATCAACTGGCATGCATTAACAGGGTGCGATACCACTGGACACATCAGAGGCAAGGGAAAGCAGACATGCTTCAAGGCCTTCATGACATCGCCACCCGATGTAGTATCTTCCCTACAGGTGCTAGGAAAAGGTGATTCACCCTCAGAAGAGGTGCTTGATGGTTGTGAGGCGTTCCTGTGCAGCCTGTACTGCCCCAAAGGAGTCAAGCTTTCAAGAGCCAGTAGCCTTAGATGGCATCTCTTCAAAATATGAAACCAGAACAAAGGGTGGACAAACTTCCACCAACCCAAGGGGCCTGGAAGCAGCACATTCAGTGTACCCACCTACAGGCCAATATCTCGGCCCAGGATCTCGAGGAGAAACCTGTCACTCCCGACCCTCTCACTCTGGGCTGGAAGAAAGAGGGTGGCAGGTTGTTGCGAATCAGCTGCACCAGACTGTGTTCTGGAACTGGTTAAGTGCGCCTGTGGTGCCACCAAGCCATCAGCACCTATGAAATGCACCAGTCGATGCTCATGCAAGAGACACAATCTTGCTTGCACTGAACTTTGCCAGTGTGGATGAGAAGAAGATGTGTGTCCTTCCTCCCTCCATGATGATGCTGATGACTAAGTAATGTAATGTAATGTAATGTCAATGTAGAGATTAAGGTGACGCTTCACGATCAGAGTCCGTTACAGGGGCACCTTACAATATTAAAGTTACAAAAGTGATTGGGAACATTGAGAAAAAGTACACTTCAACGGATTCATATCTGGTAACTGATTCATGACCGTTTCCACACGTACTATTCATAACTGAAGTGTTTTTGAAAATGTTTAGGTATTCTACAACTCTGTAAATGCGTTATTCAGGGTTCCATGACTAAATAATCATTGAGTAAAACGATTTTAATTACTTCCACGACTATGATATGTACAAAAAGTAATCTTAAGTGATTTTCCTCCCGAATTTTCATAGCTATTGTTATTTTGTTTTAATAAACAACCCAAATCTCATCAGAAAAATTGGCAACAACTGTTTTCTCATTTAATGGGACCATTAGACTTTGTTTAGTGCAGTTTTGTAATTTCTACCCAAATGTCATACATATTTACACAACCCGATAGACTATATGCCATCCACTTCTTTACTATGTCCTTTTATTGGTTTATAAGATACCATGTAAAAACTGTGAACAGGTCTACATTGTAGAAACAGGAAGGCCACTGGAAGCAAGAGTAAAAAAACATCGTAAAGAAGTGGATAAAATCACAGGAATATTTACTGGAGCAGAAAAGACCAGGGCAGCCAGTATCTGCAACAAATCTGCAATCACAGATCATGTTTGCAATGAGAATCATGTGATAGACTGGGAAAATGCCAAGGTGGTTGATCGAGAATCCGACAAAGCTGGCAGGCTCATAAGGGAGGCCATATGGATCAGGAAGACCGACAACATGAATCGAGACGACGAGAGCTACCAATTGAGCCACGTATGGGACAAGCTTTTACATACTGACAACCAACACTGAAAGTCAGTCCTGACGAAAGCTTCCGACGTGAAGCCGCAACGTCGATAAACAGTATGTTATTTTGGTTGTATTAGAGTACATGTAATTTTATATAGTTTTTGTGGCAACCTGTTGAAACTTTTCACAGTGCTCCACATTTCACCCAAATCGGTTCACTTCCGGCAAAGTTATAGCCAAATGCATGAACACCATCACAACGTGCCCGCCGTAAAGTGAATCCAACATTCGGCTGAAGCCTAGCTTCAAGCTGAATAATAAATAATGATGCGCATCATTGACAGCTGACTCACCGTCCTGGTTCCATCCAAGCTCACACTGTCACCTCCAGCATCTGACATGTCGCTAGTGACACTGTCGGCAATGCCAGCTTGCTGAAAGTCGAATGGTGATCTGTCACTATGCTGGTTTGAGGATGAATTGGTCAGTAGTTGCAGGTCTCCTTGCAGGTTCTCAAAGCGTTGCTGCAGTCGTGTGTAGTCGCTCATCATCTTCTGATGATGCGATCGCTCATCATCAAACTCATGAAGCAATGCCTCACGAGCCTCCACAACCTTCTCTCTTATCAACTCTGCACACATCAGCAGTACTCTGTTTTCAAACTAGATATTTTTCATGACTATGCCTGTCCATACATAAACAATATGCAGTCAGAGATGGCAGATTTTGCATTATTTCTTTCTCCAGGCAACTCCCTTGTTTCCTCATAGTGTGACCATAGTGGGTCCCAAAATTTACAAAAGTGGGTGGTTGTGCACCAATAAAGTACTGCAAATGTAAATTCCTATTAATGTTCTACAGTAAAACAGCTTATGCAAAATAATCACAACTTTGTGCAGAAATGCAATTTTATGTTCCACAGCATCTTCCATTTTGATGTTCCTGATAAAGGGCTACCATAAAAAACTGCTGCGATTAAACTACAAGCGAGTACAGAAAACAAGAAACAAACCATCTTGCAATTACACTATTTGACTAAGTTACTGCAACATCAGTGTACCTTCGACTTCAGCTTGTTTCCGTCGAATGTCCTCATTAATCTTGTGCAATTCCTCCTCCAACAGTGACTTCTCTGTATTCAACTGGTTTGACAACTGTAATGCAAACCAATACAACAGTTCCTAAAGAAAACTAAAATAAACAAAGTTTGATACATTTGACCAAATTCAACTGGTAAAAGTTACTCTAATCCACCGACGTAGAAAATACATAAACACATAGAATGGACCCGGTTATAACGAACACTCACTTAATACAGACTTTTTTCTTGTCCCAGCTGAGTTTCTATTAACTTCAACGTATGATAATACGGTTAAAACTCACTCCGACTTGCATTTATTACAGACCAGTTTGTCGATCCCAACATCAGAGACTACGCTGGATAACGATAGACAGATTGCGACCACGACCACTGCAGGCGTGGTGACGCAACCGCGACGACTGTCTGGTTGATAGAATGGCCGTCGTCAAGTCGTGATTATGTAATCATGCTGGAAACCAGCCGATTTTTGCAATGCGGCCTTCGGCAAGATCAACTGATATTTTCACTAAAGACCCTGGCGCCAGTTTACAATTGCCCGGTGTGATAGCATCGGCTTTCATGTGGCTGTGTCAGTAGCCATCTCCTGCCCTCAGTAAACAGACGATCACTGCCGGGGTGGGGTGTAGGCAACAGTGTCAACTGTAAACTGTCTAGCATTCTGTGAAGCTGAACGAACATTTCAATGTCCCCGTCTTTGTTACGGTCTGCAAATTCCTCTCAATGTCCATTATAAGCATAGTTAAGCCTACTTATGTATAGAGGAATATTTCATCATAAGTTCCGTATACATGTACATAGTAGTCATGTACATAAACCATTTGTTAACCATCCATAGCCTGGTTTGGATATAACGGACTTCGGATATAACAGACCTTATAGAGCACTCCCCAAAAGTCCATTATAATAAAGTTTTACTATACAACTAGGCGCACATTAAGATCACTCTAAAATCATTATATTATCCTACAAGTAAGTCTTTCTCTCCTGCTGCTGTTGTGGCTTCTGAAAGTTGATAACATGTACAATACATACAGATTACAAAGCGAATCAAACGATGGCAAAAGAGGTAATGATGCTATTCTAACTTACTAAAAATATGTTCAATTTAGTCACATGTATGCCTAGTACAGAATAGCAGATAATAAAAACAGAACTGTTCTTACCAATTTGCTTTCTTTCTTGATTGCATCTCTGTCATTCACGACAGATTCTTTCTCTGACTTTTCTTGTTCTAAGTCTGTTGTTAGCTGTACAATGATTAGCTCCAGCTCTGCAATGCGATCAGTTGACAGCTTGCATGTCTGTTCCAACGAATGCAGCCGCTGCACTTCCGTCTTCATCTCAGCCAGTTGCTCATGATCTCCTCTAAGTGAGATTATTTCCTTATTCTGAGCAAATACAATTAACAAAGCAACAAACAAATGCAAAGAATCCAATAACAGTGTGAATTCTGCACAGTGCACATCACAGCAGAAGCACCAACTGAGTTTTCTTTATAATCTTCATTTCATCTTCATGGAGTCTAGGGGCAAAGGCCCTGTTCAGGGGTCATGGGACAAGGCCCCCTAAAGCTGACGACATTTTACTAATACGACCAAAATGTTTGCATTTATATCCAACTTTAAGCTGGACGACGCTGAAATACAACAAGAATTAATGTATTATAAGCCACTTTTGTGCCAAAATTAACACATTTTGGGTGCGATGAGGCAGGATGCATTCTGGCTTTCCACAGGCCTCAAGCAACCCAATGGCCATGTGTTGTGCACTCCTGGTGTAAGATATGGCATTCTAAAAGTTTTGCAACAGCTAAAATATCCAAATATCACTAGAGGCATTGCCAATGTCACTAATTCATTCACTCATTGGCATACTCCAGTGAGCGTAGCCGTGCTGACAACTTCATGGCAGTCTGCTTTGTTGAACGCTTTGCGTCAGGAAGAGTTCAATCCAAGGTTCACTGGCTTGAGTTCATTTTCAACAGTATGAAGCCAAGCAGTCACTGACCATTGTTTCCATTCAAGCAGAGGTCTCTGAAGTGCTGCTGTGATGATCCTCCTTCAGCGAAGCCCAGACTAAAGTACTGCAGCCGCCTGTATCTCAATGGTGGCTCACAACCTGTGACATGCTTGACCTCTGCAATGCATTCGTTATGTGCCGGGTGTAAGGAACTCTCAAAATCTTCCAAAGACATCAGACATTGAAACAATCAAGTTTTGTGCACAGGCTTTTTGTCAATAAGCTTTTTGTCAGTGACCAAGACTCACTCCAATGCATCAACACAGGAATGCTTTGTAAGGACGGACCCTGGTTTCAACTGAAATAGAAGATCGCCAGATATGTCTCTCTAAGACAGCCACACAGTTCCTGGTCAAGCCAATGTGATGCCGAATTTCTTGTTTGCTTCCACCAGTGGAGCTAACCCAAGCATAGATATGTAAAGGAGTTGACTGCCTGCACCAAACTGAGCTATCTGAATTGTCAAATGACTGCCATCAAGGCACTGAATTTTGGTCTTGTTCTAGTTAATCTCTGGACCGAGAGAGGCTGCTTCTTCATGCATAATGCCCAGAAACCGTAAGATCTCTTCTATTATTTTCTCCAGCAGTGCAATGTCATCGGCATAATCTAAGTCTGCGAGGACTTCCTATACCACAGTAGTACCACAGCATGCTCTGTGCATGGTGTGCTCCAAAATCCAGTCCATAGCATGAAGAAAAGACCTGGAGAAATTATACAACCTTAGCGCACCTCCGACTCAAACGTCAAACCACTTAGATGTTCACCGTCAGATACAATGCAGCTATGCGGGGTTCACATACACAGCCTTCATTAGCTCAGTAGCACTAATCGATAGGCCACGTATCACTTCCTATTAGTTTCAGCTATGACAGCTAAAATTCTGCATCTCCGGTTTGCAAAACTTCAGCAGCTAATGTGACTAAGGTTTGGTAAGTATAGCAGGAACAACAATAGACGGATGGATAGATTTACGATAGCATATACGCCCTTGTATACAATGCCACACACCACAAAACATTATAATTTGGTCCTCTGTCACCAAATACTGGCTGCAGTCATGAACCATTACCTTTTCTGTCAGTTTCTGCTGGAGTTCAATGATCTTGTTTTCAAGACCTCGTGCAACATTCTTCATGTGTTCCACTGAACGTGCTTCCACCTTTTACAAGACAACAGTGCAGACATAAATAATGAGAGCATAAAACCACAATCCCAGCAAATATGAGTTGTTTTAAAGTGGTATACAAAACATGCCTGAGTGCAGATAACAGGGCTAAACTAGAAGTAAATCTATGTCTATCTCACAGATCAATGAGACCAGACCACAGCTAACTACAATGACAAGTTGAGAAGCTGCAGCTAAAATTCACGTGTGCATTGCATCAACGACAACACTCTCTGTGATGTGAAAATAACAACAGTTCACAAAACGTCACATGAGACACTACACCATCAAACATGTGACACTAAATTAACCTTAAATTCAGATAATTTGTAAGACTCATCAAGACAGAAGCAAGAACAGCAAGCACTGACCTTGAGTCGTTTCAGTTCTTTCTTCGCCGCGTGCCTACGTACATGCGCCTGCAACTTGATGATGCCACGACGCACTTTGCTATACTGTCTTCTCGCGAGCCAACCACGAACAATGCGTTGTATGGTCGTAGCTCGGACATTTGCACGCAGTTCGATAAACCGCTGTCGGCCAAATGACCCACGAGCAAATGCCTGTCAAAAAAATTAAACAGAAAACACGATTATGTAATTATGCAAATAAATAAATAAGACACACTCACACACATAAACATCGTTTCAACGTCCATATTCCACATGAACGTGAATTAGCCATACTTTCCTCCTGCACTCGTTCTGATACATAACGTAGGGAGATGACTGGCAAAGGATTTTTATGCACTGAACATCCAACCAACAGCACTAGAGCACTAAATGGACGGTCACTCACTGCCTCCATCCGTTCACGATCAACGAATAGACTCCCAAGGAATCAAGAAAAGGGGCATTACAGTCTTTATGCCGCCTGTCTGATACCAGTACCCAAAATATAAGCAAGAAGAATAACAAAATTAGCCCCGAACGGCACTGACAGTCGACTCTTCGCAACTGACGTTTCTGCCAAGTTCAAAGTCACGTGACACAAAAACTAGGACAAGTATAAAAAATCCGGCCTAATCAAATTTAGATATTGTGCTGTAGATTGAGAATCAGTGACCAGTTGCCAGCTCCAATTGTAAATGGCGAAACAGATAGCGTTTGAAAATGGAAGGATTTCCAACTTTAAAGGGCATATGACCATTGACCTTGACCAAAAATAGTACTGGGAATTTTTGTACAAAATTATGGCACTTCTAGCATATCAGTGTTTAACAGACGATATGTGGAGGTACAGAGTGACGAATGTTGGCTCTGTGACTTGAACTTACGACAATGTGGCAATAAATACATCACAGCCATTTATTTATCTCTCGTACTTTACATATCAGTGGTTCTTGTATATTAGTTATATAAATTACAACAACAAAAGGTCAATCAACAGACTTAGTTTACCTGAATGGTAATAACAGCTTGCAAAAAACGACGGTATCTCCGTTGCTGAGCATATCGTCGCCAAGTCGTCTGAATCCTAACAGCAGCAAGTGTCCGTTTCGTGTGCAGAGCCCGCCTTTCACACACAAAACAAATCAACAGCAAAAATGCAGCATGATGCACCTTAGGTGCCGGGTTCAAAGCACAGTCTGGGTGTGTCTGCTCTCCACAAAAGAATTATTTCTAACAATTCCGATGCACATAATAAACAGGGAGATAATCCCGGGCAGGAATTAGAGGGTTCGACGGTGTCCACTATAATCTGTGACCGTTGCTGACATCTTCACTAGCAGCATCAAGGGCTGTCAGCCGCGCCGGCGTAAGCCAAAGTTGTAAGGCGTGGCTGGCCACAGTAGATCACGTCTAGAGCAGGGCACACTATAAATACCCGTGAACTGTTTGCGATTTTGACCAAATTTTGTACTTTTGGGTGCTGTACCCACTCACTCAAACCATAGGGCCAAATATAGCAAACTAGAGTTAGACCCACGGTCTATGCTTATGTGCCAAATTTCATCTGAATCAGTTTAATCTGTCGCCCTTCAAAAGGCAAAAGATACCAAATTTGGCCATATTTTCAACTTTAACAATCTGTGATTGCGCCATCTAGCAGCAAGCATAACGATGAATATAGGTGCACAACTGCAAACCTTCCCCTATGGAACAATATCAAAATTGTTGCTGAGTTCAAATAGCTTAATGGCAATGTCACGTTCAAAACTTTGTCATTCAAAAGCATCACGGACAAACAAACAAGCAAAATACACCAAACTTTTTGCCCTTCGGCAGTGTGCAAAGTCCTAGCTCCACAAACTTGACACGGTGATAGACGAGGTCTGTACTATTTGTTGCACCATGAAAACATTTTCGGATCCGATGTATAGTTTTGCCACAAGAAAATTGGGGGAAAAATGTACCACCCTAAAGCTAAACCCTGGGGCTGCCAGTGCACGAGCTTTGTCCTCGTTGCAGAGGCATTAAGTCAAGTTAAGTCACGACTAAACCCCACAACTCTGGAACCCCTGAGCGAATCCCCTAAATTTGAATCGTTAACTCGGGCAACTTAACTGAACATGGAACTGCCGATAAACCTCAAAAATATTTTATGACGATAGCATATACCACGCTAGCATAGCGTCATGCAGTAAAAGTGAAATAAAATCTTGAATGATACTACAACAAAATTGCCAGTGAGCTTTATACTGGCAATAAGCAGATATGAAAATATCACAACATCACATATGTTAAAAAACAGTTTGCCAACAAACCTTCGTGCCATCATGCCTCGACCAAATGTCTGTATGCAACGAACGGTATGCTGCAGTTTGAGGTAACGCTGTCGTGCAAGCCATCCACGGACCATCTTCTGTATCAACCTGCCACATGCTCGCAGCCGATCTGAACGAAGCCGCTCCATGTATGCCACTTGCCCCGCTCGGAAGAAGATCTTTGTCTTACCAAACTGAAACTTGTCATTGTCCTACAATTACCAAACTATGTCAGCATCTGTGAGACTTTTCAGAGCCATAGTATAACATCCACTGACGCTGTATATATGCAAACACATAACAGCATAACTCTCAGTCACACGCATGACGCTCACGAAAACAGATGCACTGTGTGCATACAAATATCAATAAAAATGCTAATTACAGACGAAGAGGCTCAGCTACCGCTGAGAGACCCATGCAACGCTCCATGTCAGTTGAAATATTGTCCTACTCGAATAAGGCAAACAGATCACGTGTCAGCCTAAGAAGCACTTTAGGCACACATGCGACAAGTGTTGCGTGGCGGCTTAGCGGTAGGGCCTTAGACCTGCGATTTACAGGTCGCGGGTTCAATTCCCGGCCGATCGGCTTTCACATAACATAGGTCAACTCAGCCTTGCATCCCTCTGGGGTCGCTAAATCGAGTATCTGCTTCGGCTGGGAGTAAAAGCGGCATTCTCACTACTGCCGAGTGGCTGTAACACTGTGTGATCCCATATAGCATGTGAGTTTCCCATGGAGGTGAAGAGCTAAGTTGATGCTAACTGCTATACACTGCTTACTTTTTACTTTACTTCATTCAGCTATCTGCATAGTTTTGTACACGCATCGTCGCTATAGACTCAACTATAGCACAGCGAGCATGCAATGGTCCGTGTCACATAAACGTAACGTTGAAGTGAGCTGTGCATGCGACATACTTCCACCACGACCAATGCTACTGATGTCAAGTGGGCCGTAATGTTATTAACAGACTTTCAGTACCACCTACGTTGTTGATGAATACACATATTCCTCCGCCGGCATACTGTCATTGACATGGACCACCGTGGCGGATGGATACAAATTTTCAGCAGTAAGGCGTCTGAGCCGGAGACTTCTCAACCAGTCGAAAAATGCAATTTTTATCCAACCCATCTGCATTTGGCACCTCTTTTGGGGGTGATCCCATCGGAATTTCGTAGAGATCTTTTGCATCACAAAACTATAGAGTCCCTTGGCTATTGTGTAGCATTGTTAGCATGATCCTACATTTAGATGTTTTCATAGAACTCTGACTTGTGACAGACATACAGACGGATGGACAAGCAGACAGACAGATACAAGATGACAGCAAATACCGCGCTAGCATAGCATCACACAGGTAAAAATCAAATCGACCAGCTTCAAATCAGTCCAGGTGGTCTACGTTCAACGTTGGTTGTGAGTGCTAACAACAATTAAAACAAACAGCTTAAAACTGCATAAATATTTGCAGTAAACTGATGCACAATCCTCGTGTACCTTAATACAGTTAGTGTCATGCAACCTCAAAAACACACGCCAAAAGTAAGCAACAGAAGCATTATAAAAACTGAATGATAGACTTCAACGCCCCAGCATCGACGTGGACACTTTTGCCACCACACACTTAGGTCTGCTGTGACTATAACCTTTGACCTCCAAAATCTAACTAGGTCAACAGTAGCAGTTATTGGTTATTCTCTGTAAGTTTCATCAAGATTGCTTGAGTATTTCATGAAATATGGTGTTCACAAGATTCGACTCAACAGCCTGCTTTGACCTTGACCTTTGACCGTAGACCTGCAAAATCTAATCAGGTCATCAACTGGGGCTAGTGAATATTCCCTGTTAGTTTGATCAAAACTGTTCAAGCCATTCGTGTCATATTGTGGACTAACAGATGAATGAAAGAATGGAGAGACAGACGGATAAACAGCACTACCTTATAACATAATGCCTTTTGGGTGGTAAAGGCACAATTAGGTCAGACATAGTAACTTATTAAGCTGCAGCATTTAATTAAGTAACTAAACAATCTAAACAGTGTCATGCAGAAAAAAAAATATAAGTAAACATAGGACACAAGACACAAAGTAAAAAAAATTGCAAAACAATTAGCAAAATGATAAAAACACTTCTCACCGACATTGTTTCCATCTGTCAGCCAGAGCAAAACAGAAAACAATTTTAAACTACAAAACCTTAGCATCGCCGAGTAAATGCAATACCGGCAGCATGCGTATGCCACCCCATACTGAAGTAAAGGGGAAAAGGAAAATGGAACGAAGGGAAGGGGAGGAGAGGGATAGAAAAGGTCAGGGAAAAGACAATAAAGGAAGGG
>Ga0209780_1003061_pt1 | contig 12272 bp, 5 predicted proteins | sample WorMetexBAHAMAS2_FD_187384 | JGI IMG/M metagenome (GOLD analysis project Ga0209780, IMG submission 187384) | Marine gutless worms symbiont microbial communities from Max Planck institute for Marine Microbiology, Germany - Inanidrilus exumae... | ecosystem: Host-associated > Annelida > Digestive... | reverse complement strand
GGGGGAAAGGGGCGTCCCCCACCAACGATTTTTGGCACCAGAAAAGTAGAGTCCCTGGGCTATCGTATGGTGAAAAAAAATTCCCGAAAAGTTCAACTGCCTGAGTAGGGTGCACCAACGTCACAGACGACAGACAGACAGACAGACGACAGACGGACGGCTCATAGCATATAGCAAACGTAACGTAATACGTTGACGTTTGCTAAAAATGGACGCGCACGTCATCAACAGTCTGCACAAAAGTGTGCAGTCATTGTTTATACGCCATATTTCACGCATGAACGTGCATTTTCGCAGCCGCTGCAGCCAGTACTGAATTATTTAATAATATTTATCGCGTCCACCTTCATTGTTCAACAGAATGTGCTTCCTGTTACCGATGTCGGCATACTGTGTTCTGTCGTTGCTGAATAGTCAATACAGGAATTTGGAAACCGGGGCATACTGCCGTAGCTGTTTACTGTCAGCACGTTGGAGACATCGAACATCGCAAAAAGTTTAACAGTGTGCTGGGAAGTAGTTTGGCGCCACATAAATGACTGAGCTTTATGATTGACAGTTTTGCAAGCGATTGTCTGCGATTCTAGCTAGTGGTCCGTGTAATGCAGACAGTTTGTGGTTTGTGTCTCTGTGTTGTCTATGTTCGGATGATAACTTTAGATCAAAATAACCTCTGACGTATATATTTGGCGATGTGGTTTATCACGGCGTAAATGACGCCACCTTCGTAGGTCAAGGTCACGGGTAAACGTTCAAGGTCACAGAAAGAAAATATTCATGTTTCGGGTGAAAGTAAAAGCGAAATTTGGAAAAGCAGTTCCGCAACTTCCGTTTCGGCGGTCGAAAAGCAGACCTTGTTTGGAAACTATTAATAAGTAACAAAGTGGTCGGTGCGACTTCGAGTAAGGGCTTTTCTAGTTTTGACTAGAGTAACTGATACAACAATGTACGTTAAAGTAACTGTGTGTCTCGTGTTTTGTCGGTAGGTTGCAGACAACGCAATTTAATGGTTCGTTTTTGGGCCGTCCTATGTATTAATTGGCTGACTGAACGTTTGTGGGTTCGTGTTAAGGTGTATGGGCATTGTCAGCGTGAACAATGAACGCCTGTTTGCTCTGGCTGACTATTTTCGCGGTTCTCAGTCGAATACACCGCGTAACGTCACAACGGGGTAAGTGTAAACAAGCAGTTATGGGTTTATCTCGCAGATAGACCTGCCGAAGCTATAATACGTCGCTGTTGAATTTTGCTGTTTGCCGTGATGCAGCGCGTCGCGCGGGATCGTCAGCGACAGCTGAGCTACTTGTTATTATTAAGCCGCATTGCCTGCACGCGGTGCATAGATGCGGCCTATTGCTACAGATGTCGGTGTATCTAGTTCTACACTGTTCTCTAAGCAGCAACTAGATCGATGACGATAGAACAACCAAGTTCCGTTGAATTTTGAAGTAACGAGGGCGAACTGACTGGTGCCAGTTTTAGCAGCAAATAGAACAGAATCCAACGGTATAAAAACTCTAAATAGAATTGCAGATAGAACAGTATAATGCTACACCGATACACCGAGATCAAGAAGGATTAGAGGCGATCTGATTGAAACGCTCAAAATCCAGACTGGAAAAGATGGAGTTGACAGTGAAACATTTTTCCAGTTCTCAAGGTCCGATACACGTCTCCGGGGGCATAACATGAAACTCTACAAGAACCGGTCCAGACTAAACTGTAGGAAGTTCTTCTTTTCACAACGAGTCATGAACGAATGGAACGCACTGCCAAGCCATGTTGTGGAGTCTCCTTCGACCAACAGATTCAAGAACAGACTGGATGAATACTTCAAAGATCTGAGCCGACTATAAGCGAGAGCTTCTATGGTTCACTATCAACAAGTAACCAAGTAACAAGTAAAACCCGCCGCTGATGAGATGAGATTAACCAAGCGCCTTCATTCAGAAGGAAGTTGGCTATATAATGGTGGCTGCGGTCAATTTCAGACGTAAACGTGGACAGTCAACGGCAACTCAAAACTTTCTTTCTGGATTTTCTCGAAATAGCTAAAATGCGGATAGAACAGAATAATTCTAGACCGACAAGATGTCGCACGTAGCGTGATGAGTGTGTCTGTCTGTCTGTCTGTCTGTCTATATATGTGTTTGGCACACTGGCGAGCTTTGCAAAAACGGCTGAATCGATCGAGATGCCGTTTGCGGGGCTGACACATGTGGGTCAAAGGAACCACGTAATAGATGGGATCCGGATACCCCGCAAAAAGGGTACAGTTACAGTTACAGTTACAGACAGTAAGATACTGTACAGCTGAAAACTGACCAGTACTGTAAAAGGGTATGTTTAGTGGGGACATGTGTCGGCCATTGTAAAATACGGGGACTGTCGTGCGGATGAGTGGTACGAGGGCGATGGAGCCTTTTGCCAAATAACTTTGGACGCTTGCTATTATTTTGTAGAAAGCGGCGAAGGATGCCGTCAAGTGGCTGACGTTGTCCTGGTGCTGGATGAGTCGACCAGCATTGTGACTCCAGACATTTACGAGAACTGGTACACTCACATGATCGGCTTCGCGACCGACCTTGCCGGCTCTTTCGAGATCGGTCCGAGGGACACGCAGGTCGGCCTGCTCAAGTTCAGCGACAACGTCGACATTCAGTTCTACCTGGACGCACACGACAGCAAGAAGGCGGTCGTCGACACCATCGGACGGCTGGACATCAACGGCGGTGATACCAACATCGCGGCCGCTCTGCTGAGCTCACGCACCGAGATGTTCTCTCCCGACCACGGTGCCCGTCCCGGCGCAGCGAGGGTTCTGTTTCTGATCACCGACGGCACGCCGAACGTCGACGCAGATCGGACAGTTCCGGAAGCGGTGGCGACAAAGAACGCCGGCATCGAAATATTCGCGATCGGCGTTACGTCGAAAGTGAACACCGGTCTTCTGTCCCGGATCGCTTCCGACCCGGCGAACGACCACGTGTATTTCGTGGAAAGGTTCTACCAGCTGCAAGACATCGTCGGCTTGCTGGTTAACATTTCGTGCGGCACGCTTCCGAGGTCTACCGCCCCTACCACAACGCCAAGTTCAACGACCACTGCTACGACAACAACAACAACTACTACTACTACTACTACATCTACATCTACGTCAACTACTACAACTACAACTCCTTTAGGTAATTTCGCATCCATAGCAGGGGCGTATCCACGGTTTAAAAAGTGGAGGACGAATCATGGCGAGCGCGAGGAACGAGGCGCCAAAGCGCCGAGGGGTGGGGTGTGAGGAGGGGGTATACCCTCCCAACCGGAGGAGGGGCCTGGGTAGGTGGCTATGTCCCCTCCCCAGAAATCTGGGGAGGTGGCTATACCCCCAATATTTTTTTTGATTTTTGAGCTCACAATGGCACGTTTTGGTGCATTCTGGGAGCTAATTGTATTGCAGTAGAACCGTCTGTCTTACACGCATAAGCCGGTAAGCCTACTACTCAATCGAGTACCTTATCACGTACTCAAATAAAACCGGAAGTGGTAATTTGAGTAAGTAAATGGCTAGGTTATGAAGTCGTAAGTACACATAGACAGTTTCCGAAATAACGCTATCACTAATCAGGCGCTAATTTGAGACCATACATTCGTCGTTCTCAATGAAACAATATTAATATTAATGTGGCAACGACAATGTACTTGCGGATTCACTCGTATTCGCACAGTTCTAAACGGCGTCACAATCCAAGCTGATCCCAAAATTCGTTACAAAAACGCAAATAACTGGAAAAAATGACCGGAAGTGGAAATGGTAACGGGAAGTAGAAAGTTTCGAGTACTACTTGAAAAACTCGAGTAGTGTTTTACTACTCGAGTTTCTCAAGTAGTTTACTGCTCGGATAGTACTTAAGTACTCGAGTACTCGCGGTAGCGTTACAAATAACACGCTGTCTGATGTACATGCAACTAGCTGGGTAGCACAATTTGTACTTGACTGATCTTGTGTAGTGTCGACGTCTACAACATCGGTCGAAGCACCTTTCGCAACCTCACCGATAACTCCAGGTTTGTAGCATACATTTTGATCATTTTGAGGTGCGTCTATGCATACGAAAGGTTTCTAGCAAATGTACCGGTACTGTTTCAGTGTTTCGAAGTTTAGGAGCTAAACTAGAAATGCGTCGCAGAGCCTAGCATGCGGCCCGCGAGGCATGGCAGTGACGCCCCCTAGAAGGGGGCGTCACTGCTATGCCAAACGAACGTATCCAAACTGCTGATCAACGAGGGGGTATATATCTTTGCCCCTCTTAAACTCCGGAGTTACTGGACCGACGTTCACTAAATTTCACAAATTGTAGCCAGATCATCGCGATAAACTGCGGAAATCGAAACTGCGGTTTCCACTTTATTTAGCAATGCCGAGGCGACGAATAAAGGTGAGTCGGCCGATTTTGGCCATTTTAACCGTAAAATTGGTTGCCTTGACAACGTCCCTTAAGCAATCGAAATAAGAGGGTCAAATAAGTAAGTAAGTAAGTAAGTAAGTAATAAAATTTGATTAAGCGCCTTAATCATTCAGTAGAATGAATCAGAGGCGCTGGACAAGTCGCTAGGGGCAATTAAATGCATACTGGAAGATATGGGTTTTAAGATGTTTTCGAAAAGTGTTTAAGGTTTGAGACGAACGAAGAGTAGAAGGGAGACTCAGACTGTTGGAGCTGCAATATGAAACGAGCATAAAGAACCGAAATGAAGATTAGTGCGACGGACGTACAAGTTATGGAGGAGGTGAATCAGCAATCGATCAAATATTTACCATATGGTGAAAACTTGGTGAAAATCGGCCCAGCATATCCTTAGATAATTTGTCTGAAAGGTTTATTTTCAAGAAAGAAACGACCGGGTGTACAGTTTTTCCTATTTTAAACACCGGACTTAGTGGACCGAAGTACACCAAGTTTACACATGATGTAGCCAGATCATCACAGATAAACGTTTTTTTAATATCAGAATTGCGATATTGCAATCTGTTTCGGAATTCCAGTGTTACGAATAAAGATAAATAATCCGATTTTACAAATTTTGACCCTGAAATTGGTTGCCATGGCAATGTCCCTTGGGCCTTCCGAAAAATGGGGTGAAATCGGCAATCTACGATCAAACACTTACCACGTAGTGAAAATTTGGTGAAAACTGGTCCAGTAGATCCTGAAATCATTTTGCTCAAAAGTTTATTTAAAAAAAATAACGCAAGCAGAACATAGGGCCTATATCATGTGGGGCATGTATGCCGCGCGGGCTAAATAACTGTGAATGTGTTTTCAATATCGCTATACGGTAACAGTAAATCTGACGTGTAGAAATTTATTGTTGTAAGATCATTGGTTGAACATAATTATTATTGTATTATTATAGGCAACTACTCTATGGGGCATAAGAACGGTCGTCACGCGTTCGGCTATAACTCCGCTGAAAGTGAACCGATCTGAATGAAATCTGGAACAGTGTGAGCCAAATGTTGCGTTTGGCCCTGGCAGATTTCGGGCGCGATCCGGGCAGTAGCGACAGTTTGAGAGGCAGCCGCATTTTGAATAACGCACGATTTCACCGATTTTTCCGTCGGACAAATTTTACTTTTGAACATAACAACGCCAATCGGTGTCGGTGTTGCGATTTTTTGAAAATTTGTTAAAATCAACACTTTCCCCTGGGCTGTACGTTCCATAAAAAAGGCACCTACCCATATTTTCGGCAACGTTTGATGTCCGATACTGCGTATTAATCCAATAGTACGCTGCACTGTTGGTGTGGCCAAACGAACGATATATTGAAGAAAAATAGACTGAATTGTAACTGAAAATAAGTAACACGGCAGGTACCGCTGGCGTCACTCAGTCGCAAGCACGTGACAGTATGAACTGAACAAGTTGTGAGTCAGTAAATAAGTAAAAAGTTGTGTCACCTGTCGAGTACGCCGGTGGGAAACGCTCTCTTCGAGCGTATATTGCAGTGTGTCTCCAGATACACTGCAAACCGTCTACTTATTCAGATGAATTGACTCGGTAGTCGGTGCATGTATATATTGAATATGCATAGCGAAACTTGAGTGTTGTACGGCTTCATATTGATATGTGTGTTTAACAGTATGCGAAACATGGAAACGACGCGAAAACCTTGTGTCGCCGGGTGGGACATGGCATCCGCTCACATCGCTGCATAACTGTATGACACGTTGCCTACAAATATCCACATGTGTGGCAGTTGACGTATCATCATCCATTTGTGTGTTGCACGAAAATGCCAACGATCTAGCCACTACATTCCCTTCCACGGACTTTACACAATACGTACTGAATCGTGCGTGCCCAACGCCTACGCCGTCTCCGACATCATCAACTTCCAGCCAAGGTAAGGTCGACTGAAAATGCAGGACGTAAAAATGACGGACCAAACTGCAGGACGTGAAAATAAAAGACAAACAATCGGTTTCCTTTGAAGAGCTGTACATAGAAAATACCCGAAAGTAGTCCAAATAGTCAATCCTACCACCACCCCCGTAGTTTCATTTTTCCCTTACGGTCTGTTTTCACGAACTATTGCCCGGAGTCCCGGAAAGTTCATTCTGAGCTACTCGGCTTTTGTTCTTAGTTTTCCTTATTTTTTTCGTTTCTGTGCCGTGCGCTAGATTAAGCTGGCCATCTCGTCAGTTTTTGAGCGGACGTAAATCTACCGTATCGTATCGTATCATATGCCGTTAAGTAACAGCCATTAGAACTATACGCATTTATTCACGTTTTCAGTACATCAAAAACCAGGCAGTTTTTAAAGGCACATATATTTGCGTGGAAAATTTCCCGGTCAGAATTGTACAGGTGAACGGGACGTGGCGATCGTAGCACCGATGAAATGAACGCCAACTGTTGAATGTCGCCACCTTTATTTGGCGCCCCCTTTGGGCGTGACCCCTTTACAATTTCGCCGAGATCTTTGGCATCAGAAAACCGGAGTCGCTCGTTGGGCTATCGTATGAGGTTGTTTGCGTAATCCCAAGTTTAGCCATCTTAGTAGAACACCGACTTATGACAGACGGACGGTGAGACAGACGGACGGACACACGATGACAGCAAGTACCGCGCTAGCATAGCGTCGCGCGGGTAAAAATCGATACTTTAAACAAATAATCCGCTATATATTAACAAGAAGCTCAGCTATCGCAAAGGGATCGCGTATTGCTCTAAGTCAGTTGAAATACTATCAGCTGCTGCACGAATGTTCGAAAATTTGCACTTGAAAGGCATGCGTATAAGCATAACGCAGTTTTCGATGACCTTGAATGACCTTTAAGATCATTCGCTTATTCCAAACCTTTTTGATACAGTTGTACAGCAGCGGACAACATTTTAACTGATATATCACGTAGCGCGATTACTCTGTTATGGTTGAGCCCTTCATTGCAATTTTACATTTATCGTTTTTTCATACTAGACGTGTGTTAGCCGGCGTGTAAGTGCTGTACGTAATGCAAACGTCTAAAACCATTAATTTTTCATTTTGCATTTGTAGCGTTTCACGGCGAATGTTGGAATGCAACGGTTGACTTGGTGTTGATATTGGATCAGTCAAGCAGCGTAATCTTCGGTCAAGAAAACTACGACAACTGGAACGTCCACATACTTGGGTTTGCCACCAGCATCGTACAGGAGTTCCAGATCTCACCCGATCAGACCAAGGTCGGCGTAATGAAGTTCAGCGATGAAGCAAACATTGTTTTTCATCTGAATAACTACACGGATGTAGACAGTCTCGTCCAAGCGCTGCAGATGCTGGACATCGACGGTGGAGATACTAATATTTCTGGTGCGCTGAAAGCTGCCCGCACAGAAATGCTAACGGAAGAGAGAGGAGCTCGTACTGACGTTCGTCAACTTATATTTCTTATCACCGACGGCGTCGCCAACATCGAGCCGGAACGGACGCAGATCGAAGCTCGGCTGACGAAAGATGCCGGAATCGAAATCTTCGCGGTCGGAGTTACGACTCGGGTAGACGAACGAGAGCTGATAACGATCGTTTCATATCCGTCCGCAACACACTACTATTACGTCTCCGACTTTCCGTTCTTGAAGTCGGTGGTGCGCGATCTGACGCAAAATGCCTGCGAAACGCCACCTACCACAACGACGACATCGACAACTCCAACAACCACCACTACCACTCCGTCGACAACCACCACTACTCCATCAACAACCACAACCACTCCAACGACCACTACAACACCCACAACCATCACAACCACTTCTACAACAACTACAACCCCGACAACGACATCAACCACGCCCACTATCACAACTACGACGACTACTCCGACAACTACCACCACTACGCCGACAACACCCTCTACCACCACAACCACACCGACGACCACTACAACACCAACAACCACGACAACCACTTCTACAACAACTACAACCCCGACAACGACATCAACCACGCCCACTACCACAACAACAACAACTACTCCGACAACTACCACACCAACAGCGACTACTACCCCACCTACGCCCACATCGACGACTACAACTACCACGACGTCGGTAGCTACACCTACAACAACTACTACAACACCCACAACAACAACTACGCCTACGACAACTACGACTACCCGGACAACAACCACAACTACGCCCTCGACTACAACAACCGCAACCTCTACGACTCCTACCACTCCTCTGCAAACGACTCTGGAAGGTAGTTATATATGACACAGATGTAAACAAACTGTTGTTTATACATTTTATATATAACTTCACAGCGACAGGTGGCGGGTAACACATCAAAAACCGCCAAAAACAGAAAAATGTTATATTACCCATCATCACGTGTCCTAAATGCCAATATGCTGCTGAAAATATCACCTTTTGTGGTTTTTGATATGTTACTTATAGCGTGTAGCTGTTAACTTACGTAGGCCTATAAACAACAGTTTCTTTACATTTATATTTGATATTTTATTTCTAGTTTTAAGTCGGTTGTTATGATATAGTTCCAGAAACTCTCAAAAAGCCTTATAGTTTTAAAAGGGGTTACGTATAACACTGGCTGGTAGGCATTTTATCGTGTTCTGACTTTTGTCACTCATTACGCATGCGCAAAAATGGTGGTCCTTTTACTTGCGGTCCATAAATGTTACCATCTGCTTTCTCAGCGACGTAATTTTTTTATAACAGGGTTGAAATTATGAGTATTTGGCAACATATCGGACGACGTTTGGCCACATCTTCACTGTACCTGCGTATAATTGTCTATGTGTGAGCTGTGAATCAAAATTCTCACAGTACTATTTCGACTACCCGATTTCTTAAACGGGAGAGGAATATTGTATTTACTGAGATACAATATCTTGTGTTTAGACCATTCCTTCGTTGCGTATACGCAGAAATTTGGCACTTTTCCTTCCAGTCCAAAATCTGAGAACATTTTCTTTCTCTGAGGCGTCGTTTTCATGTAAGAAGTAAAAATTCTTACGATGTTACAGACAACCTTTTAAGTGACGTTTGGCCATGTTTTCATTGCGCGTATACGCAGAAACGGCAATTATATGAGCTTCCAGTCAAAATTATTACATCGCGATTCGATTAGGCGACCCCGATTTCTTTACAGGAAGCGATAGTTCGGCTAGCCGAGGACATTTTTGGCTGACCTATTGGTAAGATAAATGGTAAAAACTGACCAGTTTACAACCAGGTGTAAGGGCGACAGAGTCATAGCTCTAAAATGGCAAAAAATACTTTGGTGGGACTCCGAGTAGAACGTTAAACACGCCCTTACCAGCGAAGTCATGCCAAAAATCATACTTGCTGTGAATGTGACTGTATCACGTAATAAATGGCCATTCTAGCAATACCCGTAGGGAACAGAACCATCAACTGCCACATGACTTCGCTGGTAAGGGCGTGTTTAACGTTCTAGACGGAGTCCCACCAAAGTGATTTTTGCCGTTTTAGAGCCCTTACACCTGGTTGTAAACTGGCCAGTTTTTACTATTTATATTTGCTGTTTTATTACTGAAATATAACTTCAAATGACTGTTCAAAAGATTTTAAAGAAGGTCAAATGGGCATTGCAGAGATATTGTAATTTTTGGATTTGAAAATAACAGCCGTCGCCAGTGGTGCAGTCGATGGGGAATGCAGGGGAACGCTGTTCCTCTAAATATTTTTTGGGGACGCCGTTCCCCAAAAGATGTCTGGACAAGGGGAACGGTAATACTGTGATACACTAGCGTTCCCCCAAATAGGCTTTCAAAGAAATGCAAAGTTTATGGTAAAAGTTAATAATTATGTTGTTAAAGTGAAATGCCTGATTTCGTGTATTGTAATTTGTATTGGTGAGTCGGTTATTCATCGGTTAAAATTAAATTTTGTAACAGCTCTATTTATTTTACTACTTCTACCTTACGAATACATATATTCTATCCTCCTAGCTCACGATTCACGAAATGCGTAAAAATGACGTCATGCGGAAATAATGTGTGACGATCTTGTTGTTAACTTAAAATGTTAAGTGCCCCGCCGCGAAAAAAGACTGAAACAAATTTGTATTTTATTTGAACTCAGTAAGTATTCTAAAGGCGTCGAAATGCTGGTTGAATAACAATTGTACACAAAGTTATAGTGCTTATTTGTTAAGTGGCATTGATTCTGCTGTGTTTGCACGAAATTTGTCAAGTTGATTCGCAGGAAAATCAATAAAATTGTTGCCACCAGATGTCATATTTCAAAACTGAAGTGCACCAGCGCTGCCCCAGACCCACTAGCTGGATTTAGCGAGTCCTATTCCTAAGGGAGGGAAGGGAGGATGGAGGGGAAGAATGGGTAAGGGAGGTGAGGGTAGAAGAATGGGAAGGGTTGAGAGGGGATGGGAGTGAAAAGGAAAAGAGGAGAGTGAAGGGGAAAGGATGGAGGGATGAGAGGAGAGGGGAAGGAAGGGGATTTTCAGAAGTTTGAAATTCTAACTGCCGGTATGCTTTGCAGTGCCAATTTGCGTCACCGTACCAAATTTCGTGCAGGTCGGTCAAGCCGTTCCGGAGATATGGCCGTTTGTTGATTTTTTGGCAGTCCGCCATCTTCGATTTTAAAAGTTCGAAATTTTAACTGTCCATACCCTCCGTATGATCGAAATGCGCCACCATGCCAAATTATATGCAGATCGATCAGGAGATATAACCTTTTTTCGATTTTTCAAGATGGCGGCAGTCCGCCATCTTGGATTTTTAAAAGTTTGAAATTTTAACTGCCCACACCCTTCGGATGCCAATATGCGTCATCGTGCCAAATTTTGTGCAAATCGGTCAAGGCGTTGCGGAAATATGGACGTTTTTGATTTTTCAAAATGGCGGCCGTCCGCCATCTTGGATTTGTTGTACGCCTGTTTGGACCAACCACGAAGTGTATTTTAATGGTCTCTATCACGGTCCAAAATTTGGTCTGAATCGGTGCAGTAATGTCGATACTATGCAAGTATTAATATTTTGAGCGTTAAGCCTGAAAATGCCTATTCACGCCCATTTTGGGGGTGTTTTGGGGGTAAAAAGTGGGGAAATCAGATTTGTTTTGTAGTTTTATACCTCTAGGAAATCAATGTCCCGGGATTGACATCCTATGAATCAAACCGCGTAAAAATCGGTTCTCCGGTTTAGTCTCGGGACGCGACCAAAAATTGTGGTCACAAAATAGGAAAAAAAACTAAAAAAACAAGCCAGAGTGATATTTCACCCATTTGCCGGGACGCCCCCACTTGGAGATCGGTTTGAATTTTGGCTTGCTGGGTCCTAAAGCCGACGTAATCACCCATGCCAAATTTTGTGACAATCGGTTCAGGGGTTTCGGAGTTCTGATACCCCCAATTTTGCACTTTTCCATAGGAATAGCTGGTCGCCCTTACAACATTGTAAGCACTACCGTGCTACACTGTGATAAAAATCGGCAGATTTTTATTTTTTGTTTACTTCAACTATTGACCTAGAAACTGCATCACGTCGACATGTGCTTCGCTTCTTACGTTGATAATTTACACAAATTTTGAAGTTGATACGGTTATTAGTTACCTAGTTATGACTACTTTGCTGATAATACGTTACGTGACCTTGTGACCTTCATCTTTGACCTTTCGTCTTTGAACGCAGGTCACGTTGCCAACCCTCCACTAAGTTATCCTACGACTATCCATCACGGCTTGTCACGGCTTGTACGGTAGTACAAGCTGTTGTAAAAGCGACT
>Ga0209780_1003057_pt1 | contig 12281 bp, 7 predicted proteins | sample WorMetexBAHAMAS2_FD_187384 | JGI IMG/M metagenome (GOLD analysis project Ga0209780, IMG submission 187384) | Marine gutless worms symbiont microbial communities from Max Planck institute for Marine Microbiology, Germany - Inanidrilus exumae... | ecosystem: Host-associated > Annelida > Digestive... | reverse complement strand
GTTATGGCATACGCATTATATGCAATAATATACAAAATATAGTGCAGTGCTAAGCGCCCATTAACTTTATTTGTTTACTTATTTATTGCTTTCAGTATATTCTACCTCAGCACGCGTGTGCAAACGCTCTGAACGTAAAGGACAGTAAAGGTTTTTGGAATAATGTCAAGAAAGTAAATTGTGATAAAGCCACCAAATATGCCAGTTGTGTAGGCGGTGTTAGTGGGGATGAATATATTGCATCGATGTGGAGAGATCATTTTTGTAATCTATACAATTCAGTTGCGGATGACGGATCGAAAGACATTTTCTCTGCGAGGATCAAATCTAGCCGTTTGTCCTCTGATCGTACTAACATTACTGTGCAAGAAACTGTTGATGCCATATTTAAACAAAAGAAGGGCAAATCTGCTGGTCCAGATGGTATTGCTATGGAAGCACTGATGCTTGGTAACTCTAGACTGTTTATTCATCTGAACTTACTTTTTAATTTGTTTTTATCGCACAATCACATTCCTCAGCTGTTCATGCAGTCACTCATTGTTCCATTGGTTAAAGCCAAAAGTGGTGATCTCGCTGATATTAATAACTACCGGGCCATTGCCCTGTCTAATTCTGTAACGAAAATTTTAGAATCAATTTTCATGAACAAAGTTAAAGCTGAACATGATTGTGACAGCTACCAATTCGGCTTCAAAGCTAACCACTCCACTGGTTACGATCGATCACAACACTCAGCATGGGTACAAATATCGAAAATGTGTTGATCGGAAATTAGGATATTCCTGGAACCACGCCGATAAGTTTCCGCTAATATTATCCTATGAGAAAAGTACAGTAAACAGAGAACATAGACAGTCGTGTCGACATGTAGACGCAATCCTGCAACGGCCGTAGCAGCACGCGTCACTAGCAACCGTGCGACCATGACGGTTTTCGTGACCGTGTGACCTTGACCTTTTGACCTCTGGGTCAATGCATGCCGAGCGACTGCTACAGAGTATGCGAGTACCAAGTTTGGTATTAATAGGTCAAGCCGTTTTCCTTTTTCAAACGCGGACAAACAGACAGATGGACAGACAGACAGACAGATAAACAGACAGCCGCGACTGAATGACCTACCCACGCCAGCGGCTATACAGCCGGCGTGGGTAATAAATGTCACTCGATACTGCCAAAGAGATATTGACCGTACGTATTTTATCGCGTTCTTGCAGTTCTGCTCGTGCTCGAACCGAAAGATCAATTTGTTTAGATACGTTCGCCAGAGGGCAGCAAGTGCCAGCAACTGCCAGCAATTGACCTGCTTTCACTTTGTTTTAACCTCGTGACGATACGCTACCCTACCGCAGTATTATATGCTGTCGTTGTGTGTCGGTCTGTCTGCCTGTCTTTCCGCCTGTCCGTCTGTTTGTCACAAGCCGGCACTGTACCAAAAAGACTAAACTTGGGATCACGCCAACAACGCCATTCGATAGCCGGCCGAGGGACTCTGTTTTCTGGTGCCAAAGATATCGACGAAATTCCGACGGGGTTACCCCTATGGGGGCGCCAAATAGTGGGGTTAGTTTAATAATGCGGAAATAACTGAAAATAATTGCCCTCCATAACTTCACACATTGACAATACGGTATACAGTGAGTTTATTAAACTGTAAAAACATCGACGGAAACGTACTTGATTGTACGCCTTAGTTTCTGTGCATTGTTTATGCATGGCAAAGTTCACAAATAATGTGTAAGGTTACTGAACGAATTTTATTTTTAAAATTCGTTGGCATTTTAAAATTCGTAAAAATTCGTGAATTTTAAGATTTTTTTAAAATTCGTAAAATTCGTATTCTCAATCTATGGACTGTATCTTGCACCGTTTCCGAGATATTATCATTTAGGCCTATTTCCAAAAATTTAAAGAGGTCACATCACTCTGAATACATCCCTCTTGGGAGTAATAAGTAACTTATATCATGCATGCACTGATCGCACTAGTACTCCTCAGTGTCAATCAGTACACGAAATGTGAAATGCCCAGCTTCACCGATTACAAAGATATGATTGGGGCAAAATTTAAAAAAAATCGGGTCAAATGACTCGATCGGACGGACACACGACGACAGCATACACCGCGCTAGCATAGCGTCGTGCGGTAAAAACAAGACTATGTGCATGGGGTCTGTGCTGCGATGTACGCAGCAAAAGGTTTCATTCAATCATCAATAACGCATCGACATACGATGCACGGCCTTTCGTCAACTGAAAATTCTTTGACGACTTGTTATAAATATTGTTGTAGCTCGCATTTGTGCCACGAGTATGTCATAAAATCAAGTATGGTCCACGCACTGCAAGTTGTATAGACCTATAATTTTGTGGGAGCGGGAGTCCCTCGGCTCTACGTTGCGTCTGTGTCCGTATACATGTAAGCTTACATGATGTCTGCCTGTCTATCGCAGCTGGTGCCATACGCTCCTAATGGAATTATCGCCTGCCGGGCACCAGGGCTGCGATTGGCGTGCGCCATACCGCGAACTATACGGTCTGTATGTGCCCGGTCATGACGTTCGGCCGTATAATCCGCAATCCGTTTCTTCGTCTAATTGACTTAAGTCAACCGAACTCAGCGCTGGGGGAGATCCTCAGACAGCGACATCGCCTTACGGCCGTTTTCACGCGGATAAAATCGACGTGCAGGTTACTGCTGCTGCTGTACGTCTGCTACACAGCTGCGTGACGTCACTGTGACGTATCGTCAGCGAGGTGTGCATCACTGGAAGACTATTGCGCTGAAGACAGGCTGTGATAAAAATATCCCGCGACGGTCGACAAAATAAACAGTAGACGAAATATTATCAGTTACATTTTCATCAGAATTTCGAACATTATAATTTATATAAATTACTACAGCAGGAAATATCTACAGTGCTTGTAGGCTACCATACAACACGAACATGCACGTTCTTATATGGCCTTATGTTATGTTTGTAAACGTTGATCGGGTTGGATTAACTATGATTACGTTCATATAACACATAACCATACGCAAAATCTGTAACTAATAGCGACGTTTCGTTCGCCAACGGCGGAACTTCATCCGGCATATAGTCACGTGACGTTGATGATGAGCACGTGACCAAAATACGGTCATAGGTCGTAGGTAGGTTAGCTTCCCCATCTCTGTTCATGCATGGTTGACCTCCTTTGCATGTGTGGATAGACTCTCTGAGCTGTCGTGTCTTCCGATGACTTTCTCGGTCTAGGATTTTGGCACCGAACCAATCGATGACATAATAATTCTCTTTTGCCACGTGACCGTTTTGCCATAACAGATCATGTAGCAAAATAGAATCGCGTCATCAGAGAGGCTTAAGATGAATTGTCGGACTGGAGAAGAACTTCTGAACTAGACAATTTTCAGCTGTCGCTACGATACGGTCGACGGTTAGGTCTCTTGTTTTTCATTCTGGCATATATGTCCAGTGCTGAATTGTGGGAGCATTGTGAGGCTGGACGACATAACAAATCACGTATAGAGCGCCGTCGTCGTGTGTGGTCCTACATAACGTCGAGATGGCGGCGTACGTCGTCCAGAGACCGACTGCTGACGCCGTCCGTGGCTGGTGCTGCTGCGGCTGCTGGCCGTGGATGTGATGCGGATGTGGAGAGAGAGAGAGACAGAGAGACAGAGAGGGAAAGAGTCAGCTGACAGTTGGCCGTCATGCCGTCATCATCTATCAGACTTCATGACGACCAGTCGTAGCATATATACCACTTCTTTTTGCACGCCTCCCTCCGGGGTGACGGCATGGCGGTGGCGCGTCGCCATCACAGTGACAGTGTGGTAATCAGCCCAGTCGGGGGTGGGGGCTGAAAATTTAGGACCGGAATTTGTAGGAACAAAATATCCGGGCTGTACTCAATTAAGCGGCGTTCACACTGGATCCGCGACGCCGCAACGCCGGGCAGCACTGCGCGGCGCATGCGGTGTCATGCGTTGTCTTGTGTGCTATGCTGCGGCACATCGCGGAATGTTGAGGCGAAAACGAGTCAACATGCTACAGTACATTGGGAAATAAGTCAAGTGCATATTGATAACTTTCAGACCTATCAACCAGTGTTATATGTTAGGGCCTACAGTTGCACAGTGTAAAACAGCGTTCAGTTTGTCTGCACAACCAGTCCGAGTTCAAGTTCAATTACTATAGCAAGTGTTCAAAATGTCTTGCTTTCTCATTCACACGGGTCTGAAGTCTCTTTCGCCATTCATCGATAACGTCATGCACGACGTGCTCTGTGACAAACTATTCCATGTGTCGAACAAACGCCAACTCAGATCGGGCACGTCTCGAACTGGCGTCTGATATACACGATCTTGTTTCGTGCCCCATATTCGATAGTAAACACTCAACTGGATTAAGATCAGGACTATTCGGATGCCAGAAGTCCGGAGGAATGGATTAAGGAGTTGTACGCTGAACATCGAGCTCGACGTGCACGGACGGTGTGCTGGCGCACTGAACTAAGCACGGTACAACAACTAACGTTTCCCTAGGTAGTGTAGCAGCAATACGTAGGTGAGGTGGGTAAATCAATAACTGTTAGGTTGCAAATTAACTCAGTGCACTATACGGCAAATATTATTGAAATCGGTCAATATTTGTAGAAAATATGCAGTCGTGTGCGGGTGCTACGCCAGACGTGAGCTTACATGACGTATTTTGGGTTTTCTGTCGAGCTGTTTGTGCTATAGCGGTCGGTGCCACCTCGAGTGCCACACGCAGGTGTCCGTGACGTCACACCTAAGGCGTCAGAAGTGTCCGCCGCAGCGTTACAGCACCTAGACGACGAATCACGGCTTTAAAGCTGCGATACGCCGTGTGATGCCGGTCGTGTCCCGCCGGTGGCCCGCCGCCGGGCCGGCCGGAGCTATCGATGCCCGGGACGACGACAATAACGACGGCGAATTCTGGCAATAATTCTCCCGATCAGAACGGTGCGCAGCTGCGCCGTCGTCACACGTCGCGATATATACACACACACACACACACACGGCAGCTGGTACTCGGCATCTATACGGTCTTCTTGTCGTATGCATTCTCACGCTGTTTGATATTCAACGCCGTAGATCGTCGTCTTCGATCGCATTGTCGTGCGTGGCACGTACGTACTCACTGACTATTCGCTCACGAAATATTCTCACACGACATTATTATGCACTGACTTCCAGTTGTACAGACGTGTCCATATACCGAGCGTAACTGCACTGTAGGCCCACGCTAGCTATTTTCTCAGTTTTATAATTCGATTTCTCATTTACGGACCACTTTATTGGTACAGATAGGCCTGGTAGGGGTTACGGAGTTGTGGGTGTTTAACTGTGGCGGATGCGTTTTTCCTTACATTTTCAGAGCTGTCCAACGACGAAACTATATCTCGGATCCCAAAACGTTTTAAAGATGCATGCCAACATGGCGCGACCTTCTGTATCATTATGATGGGTTTGTTGGGGTGGGTCTTGGCGTGCTGACAGGGGGAGTTAGATGTTTTTTGTTATATCTGTACTCGTTCCCTCTGGCCGCGGCTCGGTTCCTAGGGAAAAGGGAAGATTAAGTTCATGTTTCGTTACGATCGGTAGAGGGATGTGGAAGTAACGGTCAAAAAGCTCAGTAAACCGGCGATTGTTTACATTTTATACTTCTATAATAGTAGGTGTGGCAAGTGTTGCCAAGTGTTGGCGACAAACTTTCGCGGGGAGTTGTACTCTCTTAGAGTAGTTTCCATCTAGTATCTAATGAAAAATCCTGTTTTCTGTAACAAGTTTCGTATACTGATAGTAAACATGCTGCGAACGAATACGTCTTATCAAACAGAACTGAGAGAATTTGTCAGCTCATACGTGGCGGCGGCGCTAAAAGCATTCACCGCGGTGAGTGATTTCATCAGTGATGACGTCACTATATAGGAGTTGCATGAAAACCGACTGACGTCAAGTGCGCATGCACTCTTCGCATGATCCCGTCGTTTAAGAGAAGAAAACGAACTCTGACAAAGATGTGCAAAACATTTAGTATATGTCTGTGCGTAATGAACAGCGTCTTGACACAGACGGACATAAAGACACACGGATCGACGTATACTCGGCCATTGGCATACCGCGCTATGCGCTTATGTTGCATATGTGACGCGCGGTAAAAATTAATAGGCCTATGGGGGAGCGCTGAGAATGTAGGATTGGAGAATGCACAACTGAAAAATAACAGACCGGACAACGAAGGACCGCGCAATTAACGACGGCTACAAATTCATCAGTAAGTCATTCACATGTTGCAAGTTTTTTTTTTCAAATGCAGTTTCTTGTACAGTTTTAGAGTCGTATATGGCCGACATGTCAGCCTCCAAACAGCATCTTCATCTGTTTAGCCGTGTATCATTTCAACTGACAGAGAGCGTCGCGCGGTAATCGCTACTAGGCCTACAGCTCAATATGATGAACTTGTTGTGCATTGCTTCAAGACGGATTGCAACTCGATGACAAAATTTGACACTATAAAACTGAATGACAGAGAGAATACTCTTAAACGTAGGTAAGTTGCTTAACAGCAGTATTGGTCAAAGAATTTTGACGATAGCATCATCGCAGGGGGCAGATTTTTAACGGGGGGGCAATGTAATATGACACTCAGCTGTGGCAGTCGCACTGTTATGAGTGAATGATTCCGTATAAGTGCGTACACCGCAGCGGAGACTCACAATGCATTTCAGTGGGCTGAACAATTACCCCAAAATTGTCAATGCCTGTCATGGGGGGATCTAGACTCCTATACCCAATACATGTTGAGTCAGCCTTCAAACAGCATCTCGATCGGTTTAGCCGTTTTGCACAGTACATCCATATGAATTTAACGCACAGACACACAGACATGTAGTAAAATAGTAAATCGCACTTTCAGTAATAAAATGCAAATTATACAACAAACATAAAAATAGAAAATTTCAAAGCCAGCCTAGAGCTGATTCAAAAATGAAAATATGTTTCTGTGCTAAGATTATAATGATATTACGACTGCCTATACGCTTTTGGGCAAAATCCGTCCTACTCCTAGTCCTGCATTTTAAGTTGACCCATATATCTTCTTTCTAATATATTTCAACTACAACTAGCCATTATTATTCTGTTATTTTCGGTCGAATAACATAGGCTATAATAAATAATAGTGCAGTTTTTGCCATGATGATAAAATATCAAGCAATATATGACACGAATTGGACTAGTAACTAACTAGTACAGAGCATACACTGTCTGTCTCAGAAAACGACATTGCTTTGGATTGCTACAACTTCGACGTACATCATCCGAGTTTGATGGTTTTTGGCAGAAATGTTGCTAAGTAACTAAGCAGTCAAATGATGCTTTATTTTCCCACCTCACCTAACTAGTGCTTCTGCACTACCTGGGAAACACAGAAAAACGAAAATTGCATGTTTTCACTCAAATGTTGTATTACTGCTTTTCCAGAGTTCAACCAGTCGCTGCTTGATTTCTTCAATTTTGTTGATTTGCAACTCATATTCACGCTGCTGTAGACTCCCTAAATCTTGCAATCAATTGACTTCAGCTCGGGCCTGTTGGGGCCATAGCTCAGGAGAAATGAAGTTTACGGTTTTGCGCAGCAGCTGCTGAACTGTGTTGCGCACACCATGCACTGGTGCATGCATGAGCTGACTGCTGAGTTGCTGAAAGGCAAATAATATTGTCGTTGACAACGTGTTTGATAACAGCTAACATTTGCTGAGATAGTAAGATATCCTACCAATCCTGTCTATTGACTTTTCACTTCAGGCTCGACAAGAATAACTCACACTTCTGACACATGCAGCGACCGAAATCATGACGGATTTTTAAAAGCGATGAGTGTGTGGTAACAGACGGTAGCATGCTGTACTTCCTTCCTAGGTCACTGCCCGAACGACTAACACATTTAACAGACTGTAATTTTATTATACGATATACGTATGTTATTTTATCAAGTTTGCTGACAGTATTTAATGCCTGCATGTTTTATTGTATTACATTGCGTTCTGACAGTTGTCAAATACACTTATATGTTATGTTATGTTATGTTGTTTGGTGCATACGGCCGATTCTTGTGCGAATGAACTTTGAAGGGTGGTTCAGCTGTAACCAACTGATAATATGAATGTTTCCTGTGTTTTGATAAAACAACAGTCAGTGTTTAAGTGAAAAGACGCGATTTTTGGCTTTCTGTTTCCCAGGTAGTGCAGAAGCACTAGTTAGGTGAGGTGGGAAAATAAAGTACCATGTGACTGCTTCCTTTTTAGCAAAATTTCTGACAAAAATTATCCAAATCGTTCAATGTCCGTCTAACTCAACTCAACTCAACTCAACTTTATTATAACATATTTGCAGCTGAACAGCTGAACAGCTGAATTGCTAAATATACAAGCTATAGGCCAAAACATGCAAGAAAATCAATACAAATAAAGATACACATAAAAGTAAAAATACAATGAATAATGCTAATACAATACAATAAAAATACAATGAATAATGCAATAAGCGAATTATAGCAAGCCGAAGCAGTGTCGTTTTTCGAGACACAGTGTAGAAGCAAAAAGTCGAATGTTGTTCTGCTAGTGAGACTAATCTGTGCCACAATTAACTGCGTGAAACCGAGCAGACGACGGCGTTGAGATGTGCCCAAGTCGTGACGACGCAGCGCATGAGCAAATTAGTCATATGTGCAATAAGACATAAATCTCGACTGGCGTCAGCTTGCGTCAGCTCACACCATTGCCCGCCCAGCTGCTGCTACTGCTGCTACTGCTGCTGCGTTCAGCCGGCGTCATGCGTGCGTCGCGCCGTTGTTATACCAACAGCGTCCATTCAACTCTGCACTCACACTGTGCTGCTTCACTGACGTCTCGTCGAGTTCTCGTTCAAGGTGCGTGTACTTTTTGTCGTCTGTCAAAAAAGCACTAACTGTACTGACGCTTAAATAGTCGCTGATATTAGCGAATATATACCAGAATGTGTGATGCTACTAAAATGCACTTAAAATGACAGTCACCAGGGGCCCGATTTACAAAACATCTTAGGAAAAATCCTAAGTTTATCATAAGTTTTCCCTAAGTTTATCTTTAGTTTATCGTACGTTATAAAGTTAAGATTTTCATAGATTTTTACATGTAATTTACTAAAGCAATTTTATAACTTACTAAGTTCTTCCTATATATGTGCAGACAATTCTGTAAATAAATGTTATTTTTCACAAATTGCAATTTTCTTATTAAGTTGATCTTAAGTTTTGCGTAAGTTCATCCTAAGCTTATCTTAAGATTTTCCTAAGTCACACTTTATCCTTAGTTTTTCCTAAGTTCCTAAGTTTATCGTAAGATATTTTGTAAATCGGGCCCCAGGACGAGAATTTAGGCAACAAAATCAAAATGAAACAAGAAAATTTGACAAAAAATACCAAGTCCATACAGTAGGCATAGGCCTATACGTACAAAAATGTAACTTGATTGCATCTTACATGCATATACATGTACCTGATAGAGTTGTCCGACTCGAAAAAAATCAATTTTTAGTCGATTCGTGCACGTGAGTTGTTTTTTTGTTTGCATTATACATTTAGCAATCTCTGTGTGCCGCCCGTGGAGACGAACCTTATAGGTAGCCTTATGCACAACAAGATGTAGTCGGAGACGGCAGACTTCGTCCCCGGTGCCGCCACATGGTTAACAGGACGAAACATTCACATCGTCTTTGATTCGGGCCATCTCACTTCATTATATAAAATATGACGTCATCCACAAAACCGGACGTGCATCACTTACTGTATTGCCGTCAGAGGATAACGTAGCCATGACAACAGGTAACATCAATCCATCCATCAATCAATCAATAGAGACTTTAATGCAGGTTGATAAACCGCAACGAGACAGAGAAAATGATCACATGTACAGAAAATTTGGTGAAAATGGACATGTGGTTTTTGAGTTATGCGAGCAGACAGACGGACAGACAGACAGACAGACAGACAGATAGACATATAAACATGTTAATTGCAATACTTCGCACCCCTACTGGAGCGCAGTAATTATTGTAACATGTTTAAAAATTTTAAATGTCTGCAAATTAGTCTGGAAATAAATGAAACATAACGATGCAAATTGTGGTGGTGACGCATGTGTCGAATTGGCATGCGATGATGCAGATTGTAACTTACTGACAACACGGCTACTGGACGTCGATGTGAGACAGCTCAGCGGCTAATGGTAGGGACAGAGATGACATGACGTCCTAGCTGGAGATGAGCAGGTGGTCGAGCTGGCGGGTGCGCTGTCGTCGTGTGTGGTCGCCGTCGCCCACGGCCTCGTCGCCGTGCTGGGGTCGCCTGCCCGGGCTGGCGGCGTTCTGTGCCGTCTGCCGCCGGACTCTGAGGTTCGATGAAGGCCGCGCGCCGGCATGCGTCCGCTCCAAGGCGCTGAGGAACGGCTGCACGCGCAGCTACCTCGTCCTACTCAACTTCCTCTTCCTAGTGAGAGTCGCTTTTATTGCACTTTCAATCGATCAATCAAAACCAACGCATGTATATTTATAGGTAACGTCCGTCTGTCCGCCCGCTTCTTTCCACTCCTTTGTCATTTGAACCGACTGACCTTTGAACTTGTTGACTGCGGGTCATAACTATAGCGCGCCTGGGGTTCAAAGTCAAGGTCATTAAAGGTCAAGGTCAAAGGTCAATGTGGGCATGGTGGCGCGGTAACGCAGTCCGTCTGACTTTGACTCTCGATCGAGAACAGTTTTTCTATCTAACGGAATTTTGGACTGCACAAATCTTACTCCCGTAGTTTCACTATTTCCTCCCTGACTGCCTTCACGAACTATTGCCCGGACCGTTTCTTCTGAGCTACTCGGTTTTTTGTTTTTAGTTTTTCCTAATTTGTCGTTTCTGTGCCGTGCACTAGACTAAGCTGGCCATCTCGTCAGCTTTTGAGCGCACGTAAATATTGTGTCATGTCGTATCGTATCGTACGTGGCAAGCGCGGAGCGCGAGCCTATAATGGCAGTCTGAGGGCGGAGCCCCCATCGGGGTCTAGGGCAGAGCCGAATCTGAAACCGATTTCGACAAATCGATCACGGCCTACTGCGCTATAATGTACTTCGTCCTCTCCGAATGGCTTAGGACGTGTCGAGTGGTACGTTAAACGGTGCGCTGTTATGTCCAGAACATAACGATGCTGCTGCCCAGCTTCCCATGAGAGGCCGCATGCACTGCGCATTAGCAGCACGTCGGACTTGTAATGTGGAACGGAAGGCCGTAAAAGTTCGCGTTTGGTGCGCGGCAGCTTTCAAGAGGTCAAAGATCTCTGTCGGGATCGAGGCTTTGCAAGCTCAGAGTAACAAATCGTAACGAGGGGTTTTGAGTTAAGGTTTTACGTCCCACTCGACACAAAATAGGTCATTTCGGAGACGTAAGAGGGGCACAAATCGTTTCGGGTGTTGTGGTCATAAACTCGTGTCTAGCTGTTTCTGCGTACTCTGACGCATAGCCAGTGTTTAAGTTGACCGTAACACCGTACTTATTGGACAATGTCGCTCAGCGCTGTCTTATGCAACGTTTACAGACTGCAGGAGATTTTCTATCTGTCATTCTCTGTTTTAACAAGATGCCGCCTTAACGGGACGTAACCGTACTGGCCCGCCGTGCAGTGTCGGCTACCCGACCGCCCACGCGCCCGGCGGCCGGCCGGCCCGCCCGCCCGCAGCGTTACAGACGATAACAGACGACGCTGACAGACTAGCGAGCATATTACTGGCCCATTAGGCGGGCCAGTAATAACACGCGGGGCTCCAAGATTTAACCAGATGCTCAGGTGCACCAGGGACTGCCTGATGATGTTGTGATTAAGATAGCTTATCATCAGTTTGATGGTAGTCCTTCTTGTCAATCTTTGCACCACCAAATTTGAACTACCTAGCTTCATAATCATTCTTTTCAAAGACAGAAGAGTCACATAATCTGAAAAGCGATTCCTTTTGGGATTTATTATCAATCAATAGCGCTTGCCATGCATGTACAACTATACCGCGTCGAAAACATATAGGTGTCCAAAAATTAATAACTTACCAGTAACTTACCAGTTTGGGCCTCCCCAGGGATCTGGCTCGGCCCAGAGGGTCATGCAGACTTGACCAGTCTTTGAAATGACCCATCCATGTAGATCTTTTGCAGTTTTCTTTTAAAACTGTTGATAGAA
>Ga0209780_1003056_pt1 | contig 12281 bp, 7 predicted proteins | sample WorMetexBAHAMAS2_FD_187384 | JGI IMG/M metagenome (GOLD analysis project Ga0209780, IMG submission 187384) | Marine gutless worms symbiont microbial communities from Max Planck institute for Marine Microbiology, Germany - Inanidrilus exumae... | ecosystem: Host-associated > Annelida > Digestive... | reverse complement strand
GTGTTCTAGTGGTCATTATGAGAAGGTAAAAACCCGAACAATTTGACTTTCTGAGATTCTTTCTACATAATGTCTCAAATCAGTATTGTTTTGCTCGCTGGCGTTTGTCGTCTGTCGTCGTTTTAACTCCGGCGGGCGAGCCGGCTGCCGGGCGCGTGGGCGGTCGGGCGGCCGACATTGCACGGCGGGCCAGTACGGTTATGACGTCTTCTTGTTTTACTAATTTTGATTCAACCAAAAGCCGCTGCAAGGTTATCACTACAGATAAGGAAGGAAAGGGTAACCCAGCAGAAGACTGCTGGCGGGTAACTGGCAGTATCAGTACAATGGCCGAGTGCCAGTGGAATGGTCTCTCAGGTGAAAGAATAATTTTGTGTGAAAATATGACACAAGTGGTCAAAGAACTTTGACAAAAGACCGCATCACATGTCATGCCGTTATTGAGTATTAAATGATCCCTTTTGCTGCGTACATCGCAGCAGACTCCCAATGCTTTTCAATGGGCCGGACAACCCCCAAAATTGCCCCTTCCCTTAAGGGATCTCGACCCGATCTGATACATGGTTCCTTGGGCCCACATGGGTCAGCCTCAAAACGGTCGGTTCAGCCGTTTTTGAACAGTACATCAGTGTGACCAACACACAGACCACGCTGCGTGTGACATCTATTGCAATAGGCCACATCTATGCTATGCAAGCGATGCGGCCGAATAATCTGCAATGAAGTTGATCTTATTATATTAAAAGTCAATTTGGTATATATCCGTATACCCATTTATTTGCCCGTTCATCTCCGCTGAGTCACATTGCCTATATGATTGCATTTAGGCCTACGGTTGACATGTACTGCCTCTGATCGTTGATTTAGACAACACGTGTCAGCAATAAATGTAAACATTTTTTCAGTTTACACCTATGATGTCAACATTTACTTATTGAGAGAACCAGACGCTTTAAATTTATTTATTTATTTATTTGTTTATTTATTATTATGTATAATAAAATCATGTCAAACGCGTGAAATGAAGTACAACACAAAAAGAATAGCAGAAGTACAAAAAAATAAAAACATACTGTGTTGGCTTTAAAATGTTTTCTGCTTTGACAAATGACAGCACAAATGGCGGTGGATTCGTCCGTCTTAATATAGATTTAACTCTGCATATTTACCATTAATCATTCACTGCGGTAACGTGTAAATGTTACACTATTCGGTATAATTACAGACGGACAGACAGTGCAGCTAGGCTACTTTTCGGCGTTCAGTCGTCGTAAAATCTGTAGACCTGCGGATGCGTGTGTTTATCGGCGACTATACGTGATTCATTAAGCGATGCCGAGCGAACGTAAAACCGGTTATGAGCTTAGTAGGATGCCGGTGCGGTGTTAGTATTATGGGAAGCATTTCGGTCGTCGGAGGGTGTAGAGAGATGGTTTTGTCGCCGCGGTGCTGCTGCTGCGTTAATATATGTTGGCGGCGGTGTCTCGGTGGCGGTTGCACGTAGAGGCTACGGGGCGGGCTGACTGATGGCTGGGTTGCTGATCGATCGCACCGGGGCCGATCCGCGCCGGGCCGGGCTGCCGTCGACCAGCGTCGGCGGGCGGACGCACTGCGGTCGAGTAATATAGCGTCGTTAATAAAATATGACGTGACGCACGTTGCGCTGCGGTCTGACATTGTTGTCTGCTTATGTTGCACGTCGCCACCAACCTGCCCATTGTTATCTCCGTCCGACCGGCCGGCCGGCGGGCACCTGCGCTACATGGGTGTCTCGCCGTAGTCAATGAACCCATACAGCCGGCCTCATCGATGACTGATGCAGCGCTAGTACGCCGATATGACGCTTGCAGAGCATCTAGTGTGAAATTTATCTTGCCACAAAGCCGCATCGGCGCAGAGTTATTAACAACAATATTCATATATGTATGTCGCACACACTGGAATACAAAATACGACATAAAACCGCTGAACCGCTGTGGTGCAAAACTGCATTATTGCAAAACTCCGATAATAGGAGTTGTTTATGACGGGTAAAGCTTCTACCAGTACGGCAGCGCAGCGTTAGCACCAGATCTTTGGGTCCTCAATCACCGGGTCAACAATTTGGGTCGGGTCGAGTCGGGTCACGGGTCACTATGTCAGACCCGTAATGTGACCCAGTTTTCGACTTTTAATACGCGCATGATTTATTGCAGCATTGTTTGCGGTGAATGACGTCTTTTGCGGCGCCGGCCTTTAACTGAAGTTTTATTTCTAACAGTTTCAGGTGTTTTGTCGACGGGAATTTGTGTTGCTGTACATTAAGCTGGTTAACGTAGTTTAAAACTCATGGCGAGGTATTTGCTTTTGAGAAACAGTTTCGATCGACGCGTCAGTTACCGGTAGGCCACATTGGAGGGACAGTTCCTGTAAACTGTCCCAGAAGACGCCGGGAAGCCCAGCCGCCAAAAGTTTCTGATATACTCCTTTCCTAAGCTTAAAATCTGTCGCTTCCGCGTACCTCGACAGTCTAAGAATGAACACAGGTGTATTTGGACGATTTTCATATTGGCATAGGCCTACTGTGGGTAATATATATAGGGGACTTGTCTCCGTTGTACCCCGGAGTATTTTAAGAACGCTAAACGAGCCGTTTTTGAAGGCCTCACGAACGTGACCAACAGACAGACAAACTGACAGACAAACAGACAAAAAGACAGACCACGCTGCTCCGTGTGTAGCAGTAGCGGCATTTTTGAGTTGTTGTGCTAGCGATCGAACAGGCAAACGCGTGTCGAACCATTATTCGCGGCAACCTGACAGAGATATTGAAAAAGACGAATCAAAAACACGACGCATTCGACTTGTTGGGCATTCGTTGCCCAGCCCGGTGCGTGTTGTAATACATGTATGAAAATAACGTCGATGTTGAGCTATTGGAGGAGTTCCTAACTTTTTATGTGCATGCTGTTGAACCCCGTTGAAATTTTATGTCCTCATCGCGAGTAGCCCATTGTGAAATAGATCCAAAATTGGCGTTGTGGGTGACCCCACTGTTATTTCACCAAGATCTTTTACGTCAGAGAATGTTCATTGGCTGTTGTGCGGCGTTGTTTACGTGATGATATGTTTAGCCGTTTTAATGAAAATCCTGACATGTAACAGACGAACGGACGGACACAGACCATCGCATCTTACCGTTTCGCGGTAAGAAGTATACCGAGAACAGAGCCTTGGGACATACTTCTTACTAGATAGATACTTCATTGTGTAGATATTGAATCTTGTATTTGTCGCGGGGGTACGGTTTTCACAGGCGATTGTCTGTGTGTCTGTTTATCTGCACGATATCTCAAAAACCGATGCAGCTAGGATCACCAAACTTGACGTACAGATGTTCCGTGATGTTCCATTTATTTTGGGGTCAAAAGGTCGAAGGTCAACGTCACGTGTCACAAAAACAGTGCCGGCGTGGTCATTGCACTCTTATGATTGCTGACTTCTTCTAGTTGACCTAGTCGTCTCAGCTTAACACCAATCCTCCACAAGTCTCAGCTGCCGCTGACAGATCCGCGCAACGCGGTGCCTCACGCCCACTGTGCTGTACACAGATGTCGATGGTCCAGAGATATGGTTGGTGCCCACCAAAATTCAATGGTTCACGTGACTTACCACGCCCCTTTCGGGTATATGGTTTCATTGGTTTGCCATCCTTGGGCTAGCACGTGCTACCATCACCTACGTACCAAATTTGAAGTCTCAATCTCCACTCACTACGAAGATATGAAAGGCGATACAAAATGTCGAAATGGGGTGGGTGGTTTGGAGTAGTTAGGGTCACTCAAGATCACATAGGCGTTCGTTCCTATTAGCGTTCCATATTAACTATGTCCATATCTTGCACCATTTCTGAAATATAGCAATATATTGGTTGAAAATTATCGTTTGAACCTCACCCCACCTCTGTTTGGCGCCCCTGTTGGGGTGATCCCGATGGAATTTCGCCGATATTGTTGGCATCAGCAAACGAGTTCCTGAGCTATCGTATGGCGTTGTTTGTATGATCCTCCATTTACCGTTTTGGTACAGTGCCGGCTTGTGACAGACGGACAGACAAACGGACCGACGGACACACGACGACAGCAAGTACCACGCTAGCGTAGCGTCGCGCGGGTAATAAAATCTCCAGACTCCTCTCGACCTGTCGACCCTTTTATCTCCGTTGCCTCCAGACTCGCCCTTTTCACCGACATGACACCTCTTGATTTCTCAGATGTTTAGCCTGCATCTGAATCGGATCTACAAGCCGTAGTTGTATTTTACCAACGTTTTTTTCATTTTTAAAAACGCATGCATGTGACAAAGATTAATCTAAATAACCGTGTCAATTTAGTTCAGTTTTATTTTTTTTTAAACAAACAGACAAACAGAACAGAAACAGAACAATGAATGTTAATAATATAGTGACATAAGGTACAGTGAGTCACTTCTAGTTGTGTAGATGTGTATGTATGTTCATTGTCTGTCTTGATTGTTCTGTTTACTGTGTGTTTTGTGTTTTCTGTGTTGTAACGTTTTTCTCTGTAGGCCCACTGAGTTTCTGTCTTCTTGTTTAGTTGTTGTATCGTCGGTATGGGCCTCGTTGCCTGAAATATAAAGATGGTATGGTATGGTATGTTAAAAAACAACAATAATATGTAGATAAAAAGTGAGCACAGAATATGGTCTTCTTATGATAGATGAAATACTGTCGTAATCTACTCATAGTGATATATACCATCTGTTACTGGATTAAAAGTAAGGTTAGCAAATAGTCCTTAGAGATAATAGCTAGGATACAGCGATTAATGGTAGTGATAACCAACAGTCATGCAGTAATCTGATCAAGAAATTGCAGTTGCCCTCTTACTAACTCATTTTTAGCCCCCAAATGGCATTTCGATCGGTTCAGCCGTTTTTTGCAGAACTCACGAATGTTACTAACAGACAGACACACACATAGACACACAGACCGACCACGCTACTGCGTATGTAGCAGTAGCCCGTCTTATGCAATGCATCCGATGTGGCCTAATGATGATAATAATAATAGCACTAATAATAACAATAGTAAATTATGCAAGCTGTATTATCAGTTAATTAGGAGTAATAGCAGACATCATTCCTAATTTAGCTTCAGCAGTCCGCGAACATTTTGGTAATGTTGGTGAAGAACCCAGCCCAATGTGTGTTGATTGAACGCGGCTAAGTAGGTCAGTCAACAGTGTATACTGCGAGACATATGAGTCAGATGCGATATTTTAGTGCGGCACAAGCGCTATGTTTAGCGTCTTCGATCGTCGCGTCGTGTCGCTCTGTTGCATATTGATCACCGGATTCGTGCGTGGAATGTTAAAGAGACACCACAGCGCAGTACTCCAGTCGAGTCCTAACCCTTTGCAGTGGTGCAGTCAGTAAGCAAATGAATAGTTTCTAGTCTTTCATGAACGTCGACAGTATCTCGTTATACGTGTTTAATTGCCTTGCTATTTGCTTTGCCCTCCGGAGCGTGGCGAAGTATTGTGATGAGCACGTCTGTGTGTGTGTGTGTGTTTGTATGTCTGTCTGTCCGCAAGGATATCTCCGGAACCACACACGCGATCTTTACCAAAGTATATGTGCATATTGCCTATGGCCGTGGCTCGGTACTCCTCCGATGTCGTTGGGATACGTTATGCACTTCAGGTTTTGTGGATGACATCATATTGTTCTTCTACAATGGGCCGTATAGCGGTATGAATTCGCTACGATGGGCCGATTTCGTGTAAATTTACTTATTTACCTTAAAGTCGGACATAATACAATTTCCTGTTATTAAAGGGTATCATTTTGACTAACTATTTCGAAATTACTCGCAAACTAAGGTAAAAGAGGAACAGAAAAATTCGGCAATTAATGGGAATTACCGAAACGCACGTCGCCGTGGCCATTGTTACTATGGTAACGGTGAACGTTTGCGGATTAACAAATGCACTTTGATGCATGCATGGACGTAGGAAAGCAAAGTTAATTTAGCGTTAATTGGACTTAGGTTAAGGAAGTATATAGAGTTAAGGATGCGATTGCACACGGCGGGCGAAGTATGATATCTGTGATTGCCTTGTTACATGTTGTAACAGATTATATGAATTTCGTAAACTGAATCTTGGTGCTTGGGCTGTTACGTTGCGTACGCTAGGAGGAGACTTGGCAGGTGCCCGCCACTTAAGGCCCGAATTTGCTGTACCAAATGAGACACTTTACCCATCGAATGCCAGTGTGCCATTTGATGTATTGCTGACTAAAGGTTCGTTCACACCGGACGCGTTGCGGTGCGATGCCGTGCCGCGCGGCACTGCAGCACAACGCGTTCGGTGTGAACGAACCTTAACAGTCCCGTGCTGCGGTCATAACAAAGAGTTAACAGGTGGGAGTAGTCTAGACGACGATGGTGCTGATTGCTGATAGCGGTGATGATCCTTGTTTATCGTCGGCGATGAGTGGGTTGCGGCGGCTGCGATTTTGATTCACGATTTTAACTTTAAGTGTGTTAGTCTTTGTGTGCAATTAAAATTTGGGAAAGTGTGCAGTATTGGTAGAGCACTTGGTCGGATATGTATATGTGTGTGTGTGTGTCTGTCTGTCTGTCTGTCTGTGCGTCTAGGCAATAACTACTGGAACGATATGACTTTGAACCTCGATATTTGGCATGCTGGTTCACCTTGACTATCTCAAAGTCACATTTGAAAGTCATAGTCACAGAACGAAAACTCCCTTTTCAACTACGGATGCAGTCGATAGATTGGTTTTCCCAACTTCACTTTCACTTTTCATTTGCAGCATACAGTGGCTGAGAAACAAACCTGAATTGGAAACGGTAAATTAGTAACAGCCAGACGAAAATTAACGGTCGGCTAAGATGTTGTCAAAGTGGTCGGTGCAGCCACGAATGAATGCTTTCAAGTTTTTGTGTGCGTTTGAAACTTGAGACAAATATGTTTGTTGTCTGTGCCAATGAGGTTTTGCATTTGTGTCGATTTGTATGTGTTTGTTGATATGCTTGCTGGCGGAGGTCCATATGACTTGTGTTATGTTTATTGATGGGCACTACATCAGACCCGAATTCTGCTCTTCCGCTCGGCGTTTACATTTTGCCAAGCGTCTTTGGTTTTCTTGTTATACGATGCGAGACAATATTATATTTATGTGCGCTTAAAAACTGACAAATAGCCAGCGTAATCTATCGCACGGTACGTACAAAAACAAAAACTAAGGAAAAATTTAAACGCAAAACCGGGTTGCTTATAAACGGCCGCATTAATAGTCCATTGAGGCAGTCCAGAGGGAAATACCTGTTGAACGCGAATAAGTAGGTCAGATATGTAGTTATGTAGTCTCATTGCCGGATAACTTGACGTAACTACGGATATGCGTAAATGTAACGTGTTACGAACTCTTTGACTGCCCTTTAGTTTATTTTATACATGTAATGGGCATATCCTTACTCACCTTGTTACTCATCTTGTGTGGCCTCACCGGCCAGAAAACCCACCGGGGAGGCGTAGGGCTTGACGGATTAGTCCATGAAGAAGCCCATCCTTGTTTCCCTTATTTTTGCTCACACACCTCTTAAAGGCATTGATGCTTGAAGCACCAACTGTCCGCTGATCCAGCTGATTCCGTCTATTAATTACTCGTATTGGAGAAAAAATACTTGCAGCAGTCTCGTGTACACCGAAATTTAACAAGTTTCGAAGAATGTCCCTAGTTCCCCTTATGTTTTTATCTAAAGTGAAGAGGTCGTTTAACTTAAGCCTCGACAGCTCATTACACATCCTAAAAACCTCGATGAGGTCCTGTCTATTCCTTCTCTCTTGGAGTATCCATATCTTCAAACAGTTTAATCTTTCTGCATATGTCTTTCCTTTCATGTTATTAATCATGTTTGTGAACCTCCGCTGAACCTTCTCGATCAGCTTTTTGTTTTTTATATATAGTGTATATTCCAGGCACTAATACAATATTCAACGTGATGCCTAATAAGTGTTTTATACCGACGCAGCATTACCCTGGTGTCCTTAAATCTCATTGTTCTTTTAATCATACCCAGTACTCTAGTAGCCTTGTTAAAGGCATATGTACACTGCTTAGAACATTTCACATCAGCTGATATGCTTAGTGGAAGTTAATACAAAACAACTCCTCCCACTCCTCCTTTGTCTTCTGCTGTTACCAGCACAAGTTTCTGATTAAACAAGTCTTGTCTAAGGAATAATAACGACGTGATTTCCTGTTGCCTTCCTTGTGGGGTTCTTTGCTCAATCTGTAGAGGAGAGGTGTACGTACTGCCACTGTACCTGTAACCACACTGTCTTTAGCCAGCAGAAGGTTTTAGGTGTTAACTCCGCGTGCCCGGCTTGTGTAGCGCTACCGGGTTACTCCTACTCAGTTACTGCACCTTGGTATAGGTTCGTGATTTAACACAGCTGCTTCCTTTCCTTTGACCCGCCGGTATACTGTAGCCTTCGTCTACACTCCCGCTGTACGAAATGCAGTTGCCCATCCCCGTGACAAGGACGCACCGGTTACTATCTTCCTAACGTAAACCAGCAACAGTTTAGATTTATGTTGAACAATACAAAACAACAAAAGGCGTAAATGTAAACCTAAAAGCTGTTTGTGTAGATTAACTACAATATATACGGATGAAGCGGAATAAATATAGACGTTCTTCGATTTAAAAATAGCGTTTGTGACATTAGCCGCCTATTAGTTATTTCAGTCCAGAAATTATAGGCTGGAATTGGTGACTTATAGTTAATTTCATTGAAGATAATTCTGAATATATTGAGAATGGTATTGCTGTAGGATGAATGAGACTCGAGATGATATATGATGATTGTTGAGCGGCATGATAGCCTTGCTACTGTCATCTGTTTACTTACGTGATGGCGATCAATACCACAATGCATTTAGCTGAGTGACAGTGGTCGTTTTTTTCGATCACGGCGTAGATAATCCGGCGAATAGATGCAGCAGGTCGTGCAGAATGTTGTAGTGTTTTACGAGGCCGCATCGCTTGCATAGCATAGATGCGGCCTATTGCGACAGATGTCACACGTAACGTGGTCTGTGTGTCTGTGTGTGTGTGTGTGTGTTGTTCACACGGATGTACTGTGCAAAAACGTCTGAAGTGATTGAGATGTTATTTAAGGGACTTACTCTGTGCGTCCAGTTAATCATTATGTTAGATGGAGGTCAAGATCGGACGAGTTCATTTATAGCCGCGAAGGGTGACATGTCGGCGATGCGGCCGTTTGCCAGTGTACTTTGGACACTTGTTAGTAATTATACAGTTAAGACTAACGTATGTACGGATTCGTGTAAAAATCATTTCTCGTCTCGCCGAGGATAGGAGGCTGAGTTGGCCTGTTAGTAACTGTCTCGAGCTTGCTTGCAGTCTGCCGGGTGTGACCTCCGACACACGAGACCGATGCTGTCTGTACCAGTGCAACCACTTCTTATAAGTCAGTGACGCCTTCAACCAGCATGGCCTACCCACGACTGAAGTCTTTGTCACTCAGAAAGGGACGGGATAACCGTTTGTATATAATATTTTTTACGCCGTAAGGCAGCCACTACATTAACATATGCTACATACAGTACAAAAACACAAAAGCACACATATATACATAGTACACATCAAAATACTACAGTGTCACAATATGCAGTCCAAATATTCTGTTTAATACACTCTGTTGTGTTACCCACATCAGTGCCATAATATTTGCTACAAACTGCTACTAGCACTAGCGCATTTTGATTCAGCACCGACACTGTGTGTGTTATAACTGGTGGACGGCACAGTTGTCAACTCCGCCGGAATGGGGTTCGCATATCCCAATATATTACCGGGAGATATACCATAGGGAAATCAATCCACAATATTTAACCTTTTTCCCTTTCCTATAGTTAAGATACAGAAGGTTAAGCTTAGGTGGTAGGATGGATGGCCGAGTGGGTTACGCGTTGGATTGATTTGCAGGAGATTGTGGGTTCAAATTCTAGTCCGGTACAGAAAAACAAATAAAAATTAAACGATGGGCAGTTAATGAATTTGTAAACATTTACTTAATCCAAGTAGGGGTGCGAAGTATTGCGATATGCGTGTCGGTATGTCTGTCTGTTTGTTTGTCTGTCTATCTGTCTATCTGTCCGCTCGTGTATCTCAAAAACCACAGGCCGAAATTTCGACACATTTTCTGTACATGTCATCTGTGTCCGTGGCTCGGTTCTCCCCTAACGACTGCAGAGCAGTATGTTAGGCCTATGTACTTCGGTTGTGTGGATGACGTCATGTTTTCACGTAATGGAGCATAAGCTTACACAGATACAAAAGCCTATAAATTTACCGGATGCTGATTTTTACCGCGTGACGCTATGCTATCGCGGTGTATGCTGTCGTCGTGTCTCTCTGTCCGTTCGTCCGTCTGTCCGTCACAAGCCGGCACTGTACCAAAATGGCAAACAACGCCGCACGATAGCCCAGGGATTCTAATTTGCTGATGCCAAATACTTCGGCAAAATTCCATCGGCTCACCCCAAACGGTGTCGCCAAATGCAGGTGTGGTAGGTTAGAATCGGCGATTTTCGATCAATATCTTGCCATATCTCAGAAACGGTGCAAGATAGAGACATAGTTACTAAGGAATGCTATTAGGAATTTGTATGTGCTCTATCGAGTGGTGCTGTTTCCGGTAATCTTGAATGACCCTAACTAACCCTAACCACCCCATTTTCGACATTTTATATCGCCTTTCATATCTTCGTATTGAGTGGATATAGAGACTTCAAATTTGGTACGTAGGTTGACGGTAGCAAGTGCTAGCCCACTGATGGCAAACCATCCCCGAAGGGGGCGTGGGTATGTCACGTGAAACATTTAAATTTTGGTGGGCACGAGCCATATCTCTGGAACGGCTGCAGGCAGAGTTGTCACTTCGATCGTCTTAGGTTCTGTCAACTTAGGTGGACGGTCAGTGTGATAAAACTGGTGACGGTCGTCTGTCACCAGTTTGTCACACTGACCATCTACATCTGTCTACAACACGGTGGGCGTGAAGCACCTCGTCGCGCGGGTCTGTCAGCGCAGCGGGGACTTGTTTGTTATGATTCCGTGTTGCAGAAGCCGTGTAACGCATTGACGCACCGTATGGTATCGTACTTGAAAGAAGTGAACGCGTTGGCTACCCATACGAAACAGTCATATATGAAACGTGTATGAAACGTATATGAATTTATGTGGTCATGCAAGTATTGAATAGTGCAATATATGTGACATATATGACTTGCCTCATATAGGGCTCTGTCATGTAAAAAACATGTTCATATATGTTCATATAGGAAAAATGCCACTTTCGTATAAGAAAAATGCCTCAGTCATATATGTAAGCATATATGTCTTCATATATGTTTCCTATATGATTGTTCCGTATGGGTAAGCTGCATGAACCGTCGGTCAATATTTATATCAGTGGCGTTCAAGCACTTTTTTGCAGACTATGTAACGCTACCTATAAGCAAGAAAAAAGTCGACGTATCGTGAAGTACGATACGAGACGATACGATAGATTAACGTGCGCTCAAAAGCCAGGAGGACTCGAAACTTACGGTGGAATGTTCGCCCCATCAGCCACAATGTACCAAGTTTCCTAAGAGTCACTTATTTCCAAATAAACAGACATAGTATAGACGAATTTAGAATTTTAAGAAGGGGCGCCCGTCCCTTCGAAGTTCATTCACGTCTCTCATCTGAACGTGACTTTTGAAGATGAATTGTCCGTTTGTGGTTAATAATTTATTTAGAACTTTTCAACGGGAGGGAGCAAGGTTGTCCTTTAACTAGAAGAAGCCAGCACTCACAAGAATGCAAAGACCCATGCCGGCAGTGTTTTTGTGACTGGTGACCTTGACTTTTGACCTTTTTACGCCCAAAATAAATGGATTTCCACGACTCATCGTGGAACATTGCTGCGTCAAGTGCGGTGGTCCTGGCTGCAGCGGATTTTGAGATATCGTGCAGAAAAAAACGGACACAGACGAACGGAGGTAAAAACTCGACCCCCGGTATTGCCGACAGTGGGTCACTTTGTCTTTCGCTAAAACCAAAGTCTAAAACCTTAGTCTAAAACCAAAGCTTAATCTGAACGGCTAAAACCTGGTTTTAGACCGAGTTCAGTTTAAGCGAAAGATGATGTGATGGTGTTAGACTAAAGTCTTAACTC
>Ga0209780_1003055_pt1 | contig 12284 bp, 6 predicted proteins | sample WorMetexBAHAMAS2_FD_187384 | JGI IMG/M metagenome (GOLD analysis project Ga0209780, IMG submission 187384) | Marine gutless worms symbiont microbial communities from Max Planck institute for Marine Microbiology, Germany - Inanidrilus exumae... | ecosystem: Host-associated > Annelida > Digestive... | reverse complement strand
CGAGAGCTGATACTCATTTTACCGTCCCGCGGAGGGTGGAAGGCTGAGTCAACCTAGGCACTGCAGTAAGGGTGTGCAGCCCGTGCCCAAGGCTGTATATCGCAGTGGCTGTCGTGATAAACACAACTGCCCGCGGTGAGATTCGAACCTGGGTCCTCTCACACCGCAGTCAGGCATGTTACCGCTAGGCCACTGCGACACTGCAGAAGGTCCAGAATGCAGCAGCGCGACTTACCTGTCAGCTGAGACCTCGAAATCACGTCAGCAGTTTTCTTCAACAGTTACACTGGCTGCCCATACGGTCACGTGTGTTGTACAAACAATGTATACTAATGTACAAGATCAACTGTGGTCAAGCTCCAAAATATATCACCGACCTTGTCAGCTCAGTCACTGCAACGGCAACACGATCCGGCCTGCGATCTGGGAATTCTACAAACTATTGTCTGCCTCGGCTTCGGACTAAATTCAGAGAACGAGCTTTCTCTTATGCAGGACCAGCAGCCTGGAACAGACTTCCACAGAACATTCGTGCATCGACCTCTCTGGACGTTTTTAAACGGAAACTGAAGACACATCTATATACAGAAGCTTTTAACTAACCCTATTAACATTTTACTATTCGAACTTTACTATTTTAATGTTTGACATTGTAATGCACTGGCGGCCTACGTTTGTAGTCGGCGCACTATAAATAATTTGATGATGATGATGACGAAAAGTACAAAATTCTGAGAGATTTGGCTAAAGACATTGGACAATATCGTCTACTTTTCGGTTACATACTCGTGTTGTGTTTTCTGGCTGTCAGTGGATCCCACCAGTAGACGTGGTGTGAACATTTTACATGAACACATTTAGCAAGCGCTGCTGACGGCCAGATGATTGAGTTATGTGTCTGGAGTTGGCACACACACGCGTAGTTTCGATGCTCTCTGCTGTTGTATGTCTTCGCTTTAGAATTTTTTTTCTCTTCTGTGTACACTACACTTGCATCTGAATGCAGCAACCATGGACAATTGATCCAACAGAATTATGCATTTTTCCACTGAAAGGTGTACGTTGGCAAATTTTAAATTACACGCAGTTGCAAAATTGTGCAAAAACTTTTGTGTAGTTGTACCGGCCTATCTTGTAGTGAGTGTATCATGGTTCATGAGCTGTGACAGTATATGCATGTGGTCGTAGAATAGCGCACATGTTGCATTATGATATACACAGGTAGTCGGCTGTGTATATAGGGTGGCTGTTATGTTGAAGTTTTGTGTTGTTCTGGCTGTTATTTTTTACTGTTTCGTTGGCGTTGAGTGTAAAAGTGTTGTCTATGAGTTAATTGGCTTGAAGTCACTAGTCTTATTCACTGAGTTTATAGGATATTTAAAATTTGATCACAGAACTTGTCTGCCCACCCTACTAAAATTCAAACATCGTATTTTGCTAATTGTTTTTTTCAGACCAGGCACATGGCTGCCCTAAGTACGCTGCTGCACTGAATGTCTATATGATATTCTAGAAATGTTAGTTGAAGTTGAACCTGTTTAACCAATTAGCCGTTAGATATTGCAGCTGCTGTTGTATACACATTTGTTTTCCTTGCTGAAGCATTTAATGACATCATGCAGTCTGGTTTCCAACAGCAGTAACCACACAAAGTAAACGTTATGTGGTCTTAATGTGACTGATGCAGATATTCTTGTAAACAGATCACTTTGTCATATGAGAGAGATTTGTTCTGCAGTGAAAATGCCGAATGTCTGCCCTCTTAAGTGCATTGCTGCTACTAGACAAGCAAATGTAAGCACAATCTATGAATATTGCAAGTTGATAGGAGCAGTGGTTGTTGAATGATTTATTGGACTGCCCAGTTTGTTGATAGTTACTGGTAGTCTTTTCGCTTGTCATCAGAGAGCTGTCATAAGGGAGCATTATTTATTTCTGCAGGGGTCCGGTTTGGTGGTGGATGAAAGTACTTGATCAGTACGTGATTTTCCCGGGCTAGTGCGTTGATGATGTTTGTTGCATGAAGGAAGGAATATCCGAACATAGGTTCTTGTCCGCAACAAGTGGAAGAGTAAAACGGAGGGGAAACATCTGTTAAGTCGGAGGTTGTGGTGTCTGCCTCGCCTCTGTGCCATGGATGTGCGTTTGTGGTATACGGTGGCAGTGTAAGTGTGTGTGTGCACGTGTGCTAATGACCAGTTTTATATTGTTTGTTTGTTTGTTTGTTTTTTCTGTGCCTTTGACAGGGAGAGACGCACAGTTTGCAGGTTGCTTCTGTTGAATGTACAGTGTTGTCTGATGGCTGTTGTCTCCGTGCACACGTTGTTTTCAGTTTAGATTTAGTGGTGGAATTTAGTGTCGGATTGTGTCGAGTGTTTCTGTGTTGTGTTGTGTTGTCGTTCTTGTTTTCACACAACTTGTTACCATAACTGAACCGACACAGCCACTCTTTTGTCGAGGTTTTTGGGTCTGTCCACTTATGACAACAACTCATTGTATGTGTTTTGAACTTGATACTGTGTTAGGAGCGATCAGTTTCTATGCACTGTGCATGTTGTATGTACATTGTCAAACTGATGAATTTGAGTTGTCACTGTGTGCCAAAAATGAGCTTGGGTTTGCATCTCAGTAGAGTACACTGTCTTTATAGTTTCACAAAGCACCATCAAGTTGCAAGTTGTAGAGTTCAACGACTTTGTAATGTGCATGAGTGTCAGTCAGTGAGTCTTGCATGTAGATCGGTTTACTAGTGATTGTCATTTGGTACAGTATTCCATTGCCCATGGCATCAGGCCACATTGTCCTTTAATAAGTAGACTACAGCCTTGGTATGATTAACGAAAGCTATATTTCGTGTTCAGTTTATGGTTTCAGTTAGATTCAGTGTTAGGTGTGGAGGGGGAAGGTCTGGTAACTTGCGTGGGAGGTCCTCCGGAAGCTTTTTTGGGTTTTACGTAAGAGAAGCTTTCCAAAGCCAGACCAACACAGAAACGATATTATACAAAGAGAGTCGTTAGGCACTGATGCGTTGAACTGATAAATAGGTCTTGTGGTGGTTGGTTATTTTCCAGCATGTTGTAGGCGCTAGCGTAATAACGTATATAGGCAACGAGGTCGGAAGGTTACTGTATCGTTGGCCATTCTTATCTCTGTGGAACTAAATCTCCACCAAAGACCTTGTCCCTGATATAGCCTATTTTTGGTGCTGAAAGGAGACTTTAATCTTTCAGCCAGCTAACCAACCTAGATTAAGTTTTCTGTCCTTTGCGTCATACTTATTATAGGCTCAAAGAGCCTATCATGAAAATACTCTGTGGGGCAAAAGAACGGCCTTCATGCGATCGGCTATAATTCCACCGAAAGTGAACCGATTTGGATGAAATCTGGAACAGTGTGAGTCAAATGTTGGAGGCTGGCTGTGGCAGATTTTGGGTGCGATCTGCGCAGTAGCGACAGTTTCAGAGGGAGCCAAATTTTTTTGGTCTGGTAAATAACGCATGATTTCGCCAATTTCCCGTCGGAAGTATTTTACGACATTTCAACAATACTAGTTATTTGCTTACTTAACTTCCTTCTGTACTTTCTTTCTTTCTTATTTACTTCCTGACTTTTGTAGTCTTTGAGAAATTGGCCCATTACGTACCCAGGCCCGAGGTCCTAAAAGGCGACCAAACCTGGCTTCAGTTTTTTTGTGTGTATTTTGTGATGTTGTATATGTTGTTACAGATGCATTTTGCTTTTGTTGTATTAGATTTAGTTCTTTTAGTTTTAGCCAAGAGATTGGCTGGGAAGAACGTCTTTGAAATGACCTGTTTTTTGTCAGTTTGGACGAAAAACCTCAACTCAATCAATCAGTTAATCACATGTATGTCGTTTTTCGTTTTTAGAGTTGAGCATTGTATACGATTTTGTGCACATTTATCATTGCAAGCGTCCATCTTTTTTGCCTGATCTGTAACATTGCGGTTTGTATTTACGTAAATGGCATCTGTCTATATGTCTGTGTATGGTTGATAATCATGTGAGTGTGACTCAGTTAGTTAATCTAGATGTATGTTGGTTGTTTGTTCTGCTGGCTGACTGAAGGATGAGGATTCTTTGGCAAAGGTGAGCTACTGGTACTGGCTACCTGTGTGTGTGTCTGCGTTTTGTTATGGTACTGTCACAGTGGATCAGGAGGCTTTCATTGGTTTTATCAGTTTCTTCAGTTAGTCTTCAGTTCCTTAGTTTGTTGTTCTTTATCTGTGGCTGTAATGGACCCTGATTTACTTTTGGATTCAGACGCTGTATAAATCGCTAATTACTTATTTATTTCCTTAAGAATAGGCCGATTCCGTTTTTAGGAGGCGACCAAACCTGGCTGTAGTTTTTTATTCGGCTCGAAGCTAGGCTTCAGTCGAATATTGGATTCACTTTACAAAAGTGAACCGATTTGGATGAAATCTGGAGCACTCTAAGTACATTGTCGGGGGCTGGCCCTGGCAGATTTTGGGCGCAATCCGCGCAGTAGCGACAGCTGGACAGCCAGACGAAATTTTGTTTTTTTTGTCGTGTAAGCAACGCACGATTTCACCAATTTCCCTTGGACCAAATTGCAGGAAATTTGAGCACAACACGTCGATCTATGTCGCAATGATAACTTTCAAAACAGAATTTTGAAAATTTTACCATAAGGGTCGGTTTTCCAAAAAAGGCCAAAAATTTCTCATAATTTTTTAATGTCTTGCAGCTTCAGGCTGCCATAACTCCGCAATGATTACAGATCGCCGGAAATTCACTACCAAAATAACCTGCTATGGTATTTCTCGTTTCCATTTCTACAGTTGGACTGTTGGAATCAATTCAAAGCCGTTTCCCTGGCCTGTACACCGTACAAGAAACCCCCCAAATTTTCTGCAATATCCGACGCGGGTTGACAACATATGGCAGATAACGCTGACATCACTCAGTCATGGGCAGCCAGTCACCATCGACTATTGAGTCACGTGTAACTAGGCCTCTTCGAATGCAGGAAGTAAACAGCTGTGCACAGTTAGCTGAGCGCTTCGAGCTAAATACTGTATTGTGGGCATTCACACAATACAGTCATCTAGTGTGTTTATTTTGCTACGGATGGATGTTTGCTTTTGTTGGGTTTGATTTAGTTTTTCTGTACTAAGCCAAGAGATTCGTGGGGACGAACGTCTCCAAAATGATCTGTTTTGTGACAGATGGTTCATAAAACGTTAATCGATAAATCTTTTTAACAGTGTGCTCTGTCTGGCAGAGTACGATGTTTGAATTCCTGTTAAAGGAAATGGGGTTTGAGAGTTAAAATTTCGCAGCAAAACAACAAAGATGTATGTGTATATTTTCACCTACACTGCTGTGCTGTTAGTGGACTATTTTGTTGAAACTAGCAATTTGTTTGTGGTGGTGGTGGAGGTATGAAAATTGCACGTAGCTGAATAACGCTTATACGCCTCTCATATTAGAGAACGTCTGCAGTAGTAAGCGGCTTATGCAAATATTGTTCAGATTGTAACTTGAGTACTTTTCATCGCATTTTTGACATACTTGGGCATAACGAGCGTATTTGATATCCCAGTCAGTTCTCACTCCTGTTAACCTCCAAAGCTTCAACATTTATCCGCAAAATGGATTTTAGCTTTGGTAATCCCACTATGTTTGTGATAAGAGTGAAGCGAGACATTTCAAATATGTCAGACAAATTTACCATGGCATTAGCCAACGAATGATGAATAACCCAGAAGTGAGTGTGTTTAGAGTCGCGTGATACAGTTGCGTGGCGGATATATCACGCTTTGCTTTGTGATGCTGTTGTCAATCAGTCACTTTCGCATGCATTGTCACCTTGTTCACAATCTGTCATTAGTGGAAATTTGTCAGTAGTGAATCCAGTGATTTGTCGGTGGTTTTTGGTGGCATTCGTTGAGGTGGAGGTTTTAGTAACTGAAAAGCTACTTATCTTATTGATCACACAGATCCTCCAGAATGTAATAATTGTCACCAGTTGCTTACAGCCAAACACATATTAATTGAATGTACCTCCTATTCTCTAACTCGACAGCAATACTATTCACATACTAATGGTAAAGATATCTTCAACCTTTCTTCCAACAAAGCTTTATAAAGTTTATTACTAAATCACTTTATATAATAAATTGTAATTCTTAAATGTGAAATATAAATTAATAATCAACAACGTTAATTTGTAATTCTGCAATCACTAGTCACTCCATGCCATGTACAATTTGCGGACACACTTTTATTAGATGCCTTCAGTACTACGTTATTGTTCACTTAAACTTATATTTGTTAAAATATGATTTTCACACTTTATTATTGCTCTGTAGGCACAATATCACCGTGTTGAAAGCACCGTAAAACCCTAACCAGCTAACTAAGATGATAATCCGTTCGCTTATCGTCTTTCTAGGAGAATCAGTGCAGATGAGATTTGTTGCAATTGCGTCTGTCTGTTTGTCGGTGGACGACGACTGACGAAGGCTGAAGCGGAGGTTCGAGTTGCTCAGTCGGAGTTTGATCGGCAAGTGGAAGTGACACGGCTGCTGCTGGAAGGCATCAGCAGCACTCACGTACGTCTCTCATCATTACTGACTACTAGTCTCATCCCTTACCAGCCGCTGCACCTGCTACATTAACGACACTTATCGCCCTACTGCACGCTGTCCCCCTGTCCCTTCCACTGTCAACTGGACCCCCCTGCACAGCCGCCCGCCCTTCCTATAAACAGTTTTCTGTTGGCATACTCGTACATTTCCAGGCTTATACGGCAGATAATCGAGACTGTTACGGTTAATGCATATATGACATTTCCTTGATGGTCCACAAGCAAGATGCTGACGGAAGCCGTCAGCTAAGTGCATAGTCTGAGTGTAATTGAATCTGACAGGCACGATGGGAGTCAGTCAGTAAGTAAGTAAGAATATTTGTAAGCGAACGGTCGCGATGCATCATGGTCATTTTACTCGAGTAGAAATGCATTGTCACTGACACAGGCAGTAAGCTGTGTAGTGTGTATGACTGCGATGATGAATGTCAGAAATTGTCTTTGGGCAAAGGGATGGTACAGTTTTACATAATTACCTAATATTGCATATGATCGATGCGTGAACTTTGTTGCAAATGTTTTGCCTTTTTAGGTCGACTCTTCGACAAAGTCGACGTAATAAAGCCGGTCTCAAATGTCCGTCCGTCCGTCCGTACGTACGTACGTACGTACGGACGGACGTGTACGTCCGTCCGTCCACAAAAAGTTTCTTCGATTTTAATGAAATTTGGCGTATAGGTAGAGGTCGATGAGTGACGCACGACGGTATGCAGTATGATCCAAGGTCAAGGTCAAGGTCACGAGCCCTTTAAATTTGGAAATCCTTCCGTTTTCAAAAGCTAGCTCCTCCGCCATTTACAATGGGAGCTGGCAACTGACCACGGATTCTTAAACTAGGGCACAATATCTAAATTTGATCAGGCCGGATTTTTGATATTTGGCCTAGTTTTTATGTTACGTGAAGTCAGCAGAAACGTCAGTTGTGAAGAGTCAACCGTCAGTCCCGTATGGGGCTAATTTATGTGTGGCTGTCTTCTTAGTTGTACCAACCGCATTAGCAGGAAAGGTAATGCAATTGGTCGTGTCCGTCCGTCCGTCCGTCCGTTTGTTACACTCTGTCTTTTGAACCGACTGAGCTTTGAACTTGAAATTTTGTGTGTATGTGGGTCATGACCATAGCTCGCTTTGGGTATGGTCAGGCTCTAAGGTCAGTGTCAAAGGTCAGTGTCAAATTTATCTCTTAATTTTGGCATTTTCATCGTCAGTATCAACGACAAGGCCAAAGGTAGTCAAGATCACGGTCTGGGCCAAGGGTAAAGGTCATAGGTCAAACCTAAAGGTCAGACCTAAGGGTCATTAGTTAAGATAAAGTTGATATATTTCCACGTCATAAACCTAGCTTGCCTCTGATTGTTATTACTGGCCTGCCTAATCGGCCAGTATTGTTTTGCTGGCTGGCGTCTGTTGTCATCCTCTGTCGTCGTCTGTCGTCGTCGGTAACGCTGCCGGCGGAGGCCGGCTGCCGGAGGCGTGGACGGTCGGCGCGCCGGAGGCCGGGCGCATGGGCAGTCGACATTGCACGGCGTGCCAGTCGTGTTACGTACCCTTAGGGCGACACCTTGTTATTACCAGAATGAATGGATACGCATTATGAGAAATAGGGTCGAATCAATGTGAGTGATAATTAATTAACTATTGTTGCGAAATAACAGAACTAAGTTGTACCTACTTAGTTTATTTTGTCCTTTTGCAACAACTTACGGTAGATGTCGCCAAACTGACGTATGATTAGTAAGTAACGGTGCATAAAGTACGCTACTTTGTGCTGTAAATTAAGGCACTTCTCAATTAATAGAAATACTCAAAAACAAACTGTAGAACATTTATCGTGGTCATGTATAATAATCACGTGATAATACTACAAGAAGGATCGAAATTGAGCAACATTTCATGCAACACTACCACGGATTGTTAAACTAGGGTACAATATCTAAATTTTGATTGGGCCGAAGTTTTGATATTGGTCCTAGTTTTTGTGTTATGTGACTTTGAAGTTGACAGAAACGTCAGTTGTGAAGAGTCGACCGTCAGTCCCATACGGGGCTAATTTATTTATCCTGCTTTGACTAACTCTTTGATTAGTTGATTGATTGATTTACTACTGACTTGTTGGTTGGTTGATTAATTTATTTGGTTAGCAGTATTGCTGTAATTCAGTTCTGTCGAGCTGCCTATATATTTTGGTTGCAGACTCATCACTTGCACTGTCTGAATGAGTTTGTTGAGGCGCAGGCTGTCTACTACGCACAGTGCCACCAGTACATGACTGATCTGCAGAAGCAGCTCGGAAGGTTTGCGGCTTATTGTGCGTGCTATTATGGCTGCTTTTTCTGCTTCTTTTTCAAAATGATAGTTGCTGCAGGTAGCGTAGCTGCAAGTTGTTTGCCTGAAATATCTTTCAAGTGTCTGATGGTATTTTTGCGTGTTGTATACTGTTTGCTTTTAGCTGAATCACTGTGATTGGCGTAAGAGTTCAAAAATTACTTAACAATAATGGTTTGGCCACATGTGTTGTGATACACACACCATATGGCATTACAGCAGAGATCTTGGTGCCTTTTTCAGTTTACATTACTGCAAAAATTGCTTAATTGTTTTTGTGTATACAGTTTGCAGTTGAACTGATAGATTTTGTTGCACTGACTGCATTATGCTGCAGTGGTGCACTGTGCATAATTGCTTCAGGATTATGGTATGATTGAGTTTGTAGTAGAGGTGCGTTGGCATTTTGTTTTTTTTATGCAATATAATCCCCGTAGAAAGTGACATGGTTGCTTAAAACTGACCCTTAAATTAAATTTGAGAATAATATATTTATTTGCACAGTACACACATGCAAAAATGGCCAGTTGTAAAGCCCAGGAAATGTTTTCAAAATATTTCTCCTTGCATTGAACTTTTTCGAAATTGGGCAATAATGCACATCAGGAATGGTGTGCAGTGATGTCTTATGCCTACACTCCAAATTTGGTTCAAGTATTTCTGACCGTGCCTGAGATAATGACGTTTTATTCATGTTTTATCATAGCTGCACATCTAACTTGTTGGAATAAATGTAGGGTAACATTGGGCCGCCCACAAAGACTGTTTGGTCACTTACATTTGCTCACCAGATTTCGTTTAGATTCTATTTGCTGCTTTGAAGTTATGACAGCTTTAAATGTTTACTGATTTGGTTTGAAAATGCTTATTTATGCCCATGTTAGTGGCTTCTTGGATTTGACTTCCTTAATGGTAAGCAGTAGCAATAAAACACCAAAAGGCAAATCTATGGACTATAGTTCTGCCGGTGTATTAGCTACTGCAGTTGCAAGAAACTGTGTAAAAACGTTATGACGAAGAATGAGGAGCAGGACATGAATTTTTGTCTTTTAAGCATTACTCTAAAAATGTCCTTGACATGACTGTTTGCAACTTTTTTGATATCTGTGTGTTCAGCAGTTCATTCTGTCAAGGACAGCTTGCTGATACTAAAATTTGGTCCATTCTGCTTTTTCTTGTTTACCAGGGGTTGCCAGAATTTGGCTGTAATTGCTGTAGTTAAGACTGTTGCTGGTAGCGTCTCTTTCAGTTCTTGACTACAATGCTACATCATCATCTAAGATGAGATGATGTTCTATTGACGTGCAGTTACAGGCCAGGAGGTGGCAGTAGTGGCGCCGACAGTGGATATGGTGGCCAAGGCGGCCATATGTCTCCTCAAAGTTTTTTGCCCCCGTCGTCGACACAGTTCAACAACTCAGTGTCAGGTGACAAGTCTGAGCTATGTACACGTTGTTTGAAAAATGAAAACGGATCCCTTTATAGCATAAGCATCGGGCCATGCTGTAAGTTATTGACATGCAGACATACTCACTCACTAAGTCAAATGAATTTGGAAGTTGAAACTGAGCATGTCTCCGCGAACATCTTCCGATCGTTTGCTAGCCTGCTGTGAGCTGTTGTAAACCCAGTCTTTCTTCTCATCATTCTGTCAGTCTTTGTCTATCTTCAGACTGTGAGGTGGTGTATAAAATTGTTTTTGACGCTTTGAGTACGTAAAACACCGAGTAGTAACGGCTGCTAAGTATCAGCCATATGAAATGCACTACATGCAGTACGGCCATAGCGTCTTCATTGTTGTAAGATTACGTCGTATGTTGCTTGAAAAATTTCGTGAATTTTGAACAGGCACAGTAACTAACCATCATTTGTAGCCGACCGTGATAACAGTGTGGCTTCTGCTATTGGATGTACATGTCTGTCTGGGATGTTAGTGTGTTTTGAATGAATCAAGTTGGTATTTGGTATGAGAGTTCATCACATAGGACAACTACTTTGTATTCGATGAGGGTCGCAGTCTGCCTGCAGAAAGAGAGACCTACCCCCGGAATGAACCTCAGTGACGTAGCCTGCATCCAAAATCCAAACATATATCATTACCATCAATATTAAAGAACGTGAATGAGAGTGAAATGTAAACATTGCTTCACACAACGGTCGGCTCTCCACAGCCACTTGCTAGGCCATTGTTTGGTGCTGGTAACATTTTCATTGCTTGCTTGTCAGTTTTGTTTGCCTGATTATGGCTGAATGAACCTATGATTTCTGTAGGGTACTAATGGTTCCTTGACGTCTGTTACTTGTGTACATCCGTTCTCTGGTAAATGAAATTTTTTTGTTTCGGTGTGAATTCATTGTGCAGTGGTACTGGCATTGAGAGAGCTCGTATGAGGGCAGTAGCGCCCCTTTCCTTGGCAGTCTGATGACGGATGAAGAAAGGATATGGAGGCATTGGGTGATTTTCACTGATTGATGGAAGTGATTTTGAGTTAGTTCTTTGAGTTTTACTGCTTTGTCAGTGACAGCAAGGGCATGCAACGTGTAAAATACTTCTGCCACTTACTCACAAGTCCAATCCAATCCAATATTACCATGCACCACTATGGGTGCGTGCATAGCGCTATACGAAGCCAGCATTCTCCAGAAAGGTCGATTCTGAGCTGCATCGATTGCCTCCGGCAGCTCCATGTCAAACGAGGTCAGGTCATCGTTGATGTTTTTGAGCCAGGTGGATTGCGGTCGCCCTGGAGGTCTTCTCCAGAGCTCCGGTTTTTATCCGCCTCCCCATCCAGGTATATGTCCAAACAGTGAAAAGACGTCATCTCTTGAAGTGAAGGAAGAAAACCAAGATGGAACTAATCTAGCCTATAAAGTGGCATGTTTTACAGATGTAGTCGGCCAGCCCAGGTTGGCCTGTAAAATGGCCGTTAAAAGGAGATGGTGGGGATTAATATATTTTATTTATTGCATTTTTGGTAGGTTAACTTTTACAATGCTGCATTTGTGATAGTAGTATGTCATCTTTGAACTTATTCATTTTATTGCATGTATTTTTCTTGTGATGGCCACTTTAGCCGCTGTACTGCTAAACGTCTGGTTATTGTTCAGTGCATACAGATAATGTTATTCTCCGTTTCTCTCTCTTAAAACAACAATATAACAACAACAACACTTGTTTGACAGTTTTTTTTCAATGATAACCTGGGTAAGCAGGCACAAGAACGGTATAAAACCTTTCACAGGCTGCGCGGTAGCGCCAGCCCTGTGTTAACGGCCAATGGCTTTGTCAATGGGAAAGGGCAATTTTCGACCCCCCACAGAATCGACA
>Ga0209780_1003054_pt1 | contig 12288 bp, 7 predicted proteins | sample WorMetexBAHAMAS2_FD_187384 | JGI IMG/M metagenome (GOLD analysis project Ga0209780, IMG submission 187384) | Marine gutless worms symbiont microbial communities from Max Planck institute for Marine Microbiology, Germany - Inanidrilus exumae... | ecosystem: Host-associated > Annelida > Digestive... | reverse complement strand
TAGTTCTAGTATAGATCTTAATATATCGATCCCATCGTTTCATTGTCTATATTACCCAGCATACACACACTACACTATTGCCGTGCATAAGGAACAGAGAAACAGACAGACAGACAGATTCCGTTAACGTAAGCCACGCCGTCGGGATTATGTTTTATCGATGTCGCTTTCTTTTTTCTTTTTTTTAATTTCGCCCGTCATTCGACAATGGGTGGACGGATCACAATGCGGATTGTTGCGTTAACATGCACCGTTGATGAAAAGATTACTACGGCTACAAGTTTGGTGAACTTTATTTGGTCCAGTAATCCCTGAGATCTTACGGCTCATTTGAATTTTTTTGGTGAGTCCACGTAGGCTAAAATACGTTGTGCTGGTTTTTATTTAAAGGTCATTCACTAGATGGCAGTAGCATACCTAGTCTGTAGGTAAGTAAGAAATGTACAGTCGCGTTTGCGCATGCCGGGCTGGCTACATGTTGGTCTTTGCCGTTTTCTAGTGTTAATATGCACGTGCAAAGACAGACAAGCAAAGAAATAATCACAAGAAAGTGAAAGGCAATTTGTAGTTTATAGCACTTCGTTGCAAAAGAAACTGTTAGTAAAAGCGCAAGTCCACAACACAAGCACGATTAAGAGAGCAACACGTTATACATGCATAATGATAAAGGTCAAATGCAAGCTGAAAATCAAACATTAAAACCAATTGTGCTGTGTATCATGTAATGCAGACGGTTCATTATTACACACACATGTACTATGAAGTTATGAACAATCTGAATACAAAAGGTTAACACCTTACAGGACATGATTTCGTTGGTCCAGGAACAACAAAATATACTTGTGCATAGCAGATGAGAATTGCCATTATGATGCTATCCACAGCTGATGTTTTAATGTCCTAACTGACAAAAACAGGTAATTTCACAGGCGTTATTATAGCCAATCACGCAGCACGGTACTGAAGAAGAAACTAAACCCAACACAACAAAAACTGAAAAACAGACAAACCGAAAGATATAGCAAAACCAATATTAAAAACTAAAGCCGAGTTTGGTTGCCTTGTGTGACATCCAGTGTGGAAATGGACTGGGTCTATTATTACATGCCGCAGGAGGCAATACATACTAATGGAAAAAAAACAATAATATATACTCAACCAGTCAAGACAAAGTACAAATGCTTGCCTCATTCAGGACTGTGATAACGCCTTCAACATGTGAGTCAGTACAGTAAGTTGACATATTGCAAACTGCAAACGTGCCAACTACATGGAGGCAATAAGGGTAATGACACCCATGGCCAAAATCCTCAGGGGATAACGCCTCCACAAGCGTTTGATCCTGGCAAATTGCTTGCAGTAGCAGAATGAGCTCAGTTTTGAATCTTAGCATCGGGTTCAACTGTAATGCAAGCAAGCTAACATTATGTGTGCATGTGGATTGCACATTGTGCCATTAAACTGATGGATATAGTCGGCACCATTAATGCAATGTTCAGTGTTGTAGCTTTTCATTTCAGCGCCATAAAATGAAACAGAAAATGCGTCATCATGCAAGTAAGAAAAAGTGCACAGTTTCAGTGTCAAAATGCACCAAAAATAGTTTGACAACCCGGCAACCGCGCTCTGCCCGAACCTGTTGCGGGAACTTACAGCATTCCGAGGCCCTATCATGATTTAGGGGATGGGTAGGAACACATGGGAGGGTATGGGAAAGAACAGGATTGAAGACTGCACCCATTGATTTAGAAGTCGGCGCCTATGGACAATGGTACAGTGAACAAGGTCAGGACGGGTTTGCATCTCCTTCAGATAACTCTCACTGTATTCAATGGCACAGCAGCTACAGGCCACAAGTATCTGTCATGTTAGTGAAATATTTAAAAGTGCTGTTCTCCATTAACGGGACAGAACTGTTACTGCCAATGGAAATACAGGGTTAAATGTGTAAAGCTGCTTCGACTGTAAGTTAGAGTCAACTGGACGACTGTAAGTCATGATCAATCGCTGACAATGACTTGTGCAGAGGATCACGAGTTGCCATGAGAGCTTGGATGAGCTTCACGGTACCGCTGTCGGCAGGTAATTCGTTCCTCTGTGTAACACATCAGTACAGACATGTCGTTCTTTCTTTGTTCTTTGCGGGCATGGGGTCAAGCCAACTCTGGACCCCAGACCTTTCGAATCGCTCCAATGCGCCAGTACAAACATGTTAGACAAACCAAAAATAACGCAACACCAAAAATGCTTTTAATTCTATAATTTATAACAGCTTGGTTTTCATTTACTGTTCATGCTTGACGCTCGGCGGCTCCACTACTGGAGTTGATACTCAAAAAAATCAGCTGTGTCAGTTGTCCTTAATTCATTTTTATTTCGGCATTACTGAGTTTCCCACAGATGCAAAATAAAATGCAATAATACAAAAATTCTAATTACTGAGTCTCATCATTTAAAGTTTGTAAATAAGCTGCTGAGCAATCAGTACTTAGCACCCATTTAGATAATATCTAGAGCACTGTGCACACATCGTTGGGGCTGGCCCTGGCATAGTTTGAGCGCGATACGCGCAGTAGCAACATTATGAAAGGCAGCCCAAATTTTTTTTTGGTAAAGTAAATAATGCACGATTTCACCATTTCCCGTCAGCAACATTTCACGAAATTTGAACACAACAACGACGATCGGTGAGGTGGTGAAAACATTTGGAACAGAATTATGAAAATCTTACCATAAGGGGTCGTTATCTGAAAAATACGCAAAAATTGCTCGCAAAATTTTCCAGGTCTTGCGACTTCAGGCCGCCACAACTCTGCAACGATTACAGATCGCCTGAAGCTCACTACCAAAATAGCCCTCTACTGGATGTCTAGTTTCCATTTTACCGTTAAAATCAATTCAAAGACTTTCCCCTGGGCTGTACGCTGCATACAAGGAACGTACTTCCCATATTTTCGGCAACGTCTGATGTCTAATATTGGGTAAACCACGTAGGCCACTGCGGCTGCCTAGCTTCCAACATGGAAGAAAAGCGGAATAGCACACGGTAGATAACACTGGCATCACTCAGTCGCAAGCACGTGACACTAGGTATCGTGGAATGCAGGAAGTAAACAGGTTGTGCGTTAGTAAATAAGTAAACAGTTGTGTCACCTGTCGAGTACGCCAGTGGGAAATGCTCTCTTCGAGCCTATATTGCAGTGTGTCCCCAGATACACTGCAATCCGTCTAGTTTTCCATATTGACTTCATCCACTACTGTTATTGTCAATGCCATAATGTATAATGCATTTTAAGATATTATCCATACATGCCAATAGGCAAGGTATGGATATATCGATTACTGTTTGTTTGTAAGTTTGTGTGTTTGTACGATTATGGATATCTGCGCCGAGGATAATGCTAGACGCGTCACACACTGCACAGCGGTTCATCGGCGTCCAGAGCAGGGAATCTCCCATTTTTATGAACTTGCTCCTCCAGAAGTCCAAAATCAAACAAATCTGCCAGCGGCGGGCCACGCCCACCCGCATGTGAACATTACCGTAGAGATGCGCCGATGTAAACGTCATGCTAGAGATGTGCAGTTGGTGAAATCGCGCGGCGTGTGGACGTAGGATCGGCATGTGTGGATATAGGTCCATCCCCGAAGACGGACGTACTTGTTAATTTTATCATCATCACCATCGTCAACAGTTTACTGTTTCACAGTTGTCTGAATCCCTCGTGTGCAGTGGACTGCTGTTTTATTTGCGACTGACTTTGTCAAATAAAGATATATTTTAAATAAACACTACCCAGCACACTTACATACCATAATTTCAAAAGAAGGTTTGGCAATTTTCAGTGCATTATTTAATATCTGCATACAGTGATACAACACATCTTTCCAATGTAAGTTACGGCCTGAAGTCTGAAGAGAACACGAGCTAAAACACCTGAATGCAAAATCGCATCAGTCCAGTGTTTGGAGCCTTGATAAGTGCCGTGGAATTTGACACTGCGGCTTGATCTTTAAGTGCATATAACAATGCTTCAGCACCAGACTCCTCGATCTTGTTTCCTACATCAACAGACAACTGAAGCTGCTCAACATTATTTTTTTCTCATTCTGTCACTGATTTAAATCAAAGCAGTCTTAAATCAAGTTAAGTGAAGACAGCATGCATCACAATGAGATGAACGCACAGCCATTTTCGCATGATTTGTCAGACAATCCAACAAAATTCAAAAGTATCAGGTTGTCTGAATGGAACAAAAATTACAAGAGGGTACACCACACCACCAATTCTGGGGACTACTGCCCAAAATCGCATTAACTGTTCCCTGTATTAACAGAGTACCCAACCTTCTAAAAATTCCACGAAAATCCGGGACAACTTTCTGAGAAATCCTGCTAGAATGATAGAAATAAAGAAAAACTCCACATGTCATAAGCTACTTCCTCCACGTAGATAATAACCGTCATACCAGCCAAGTTGAGATTAATGAGTGTCAAGTTGCCTTTCATGATCAGAGTGCCATCAGGCTGCGAGTTCACAACTCCCAACAACGGATTCGTTGCATCAACCACGCCTGCTATCTGCATCAGTACAACAATGTGACATACCACACACACACGAGTTTCATCAGTACCAAAAAGATCTGTATACACTGTCAACATAGTTACAACAGGATTCCTTTAGTGTATTGACACCAGTAACTGAATATAAGCTATCCCGCCTGAAAACCACCAGCCTGTAATAGTAAAAGATTTCTCTAAGAAGCACTTCGTATTATCCAGAATAATCTATGGTGAGCAAAGCAAATATGCTAGTTGAAAACGTATCAGCATGTGACACAAAAATTGTGCACATACAATGAGTGTCCAACATGTCAATCATGTATTTTTGAATTAGCTTGGTCAAAAATAAACCAATTTTAATAATTTTTGGTACACTGAATCATAAAGAAATGTTACATGTAGTTGTGAGCTTGTCCACTGCATCTGAAAAATGTTGCTGCAGTACTTTGTGAAATGCAGAACTCACGCATATAATCGTGTTACACTGACTACCTTAAGAAGTGGATGGTTCTTGCACACCCAGATATGGTGTCATATGGCAAACTGATTGTTCGAACTGTTAAAAGTCACTGTCTGCTGTGTTCACATTTTTGTACACCATTTTTGCAACCGGTCAATTCTTATTATTTGCCTTGCATTCAGCCCATGTCTCAGTTCTCAAGAATCAACTTCCACAACTCATCTGCATCCCAGATTGGTACTTTATACACGTACTCCTGCATCACGCTGGCCATATTAGGATTAATGAATTGGGATGTCTCACAGCATAGAAGCTCAGCTGTATCACGAGCATGATGTGCTAGTGCAGTGAACAAACCTACAGCAATGCTGCGCTGCTGGCAGCAGCTCCTGCATCAGCAACATGACTCAGTCGTGTTGCCTGATGATTTTAGCTTCAAACTCAACAAACATGAGCTTGGTACAACTCTGAGTTTGAATACTGTGATCAAGATAACTATGAATTTGCTGAAAGTGAGACGTGTACATTGCAGACAGCTAAATCATTTTGTATGTTCATACGGGAGCCATAGTAAACAATTTCTTACTGGAATATGGTATGATCAGTATATACACCATGTCCAACAAAAAGGTGCCACTATAATTTTGCCTCTAACTTTCGAAATGTTGACCGATTTTAAAAATTCTTTCACCAACAGACTTATCAGAAAATTTGTAATAAAAAGATAAAATATCCTACCGAATCCCGAAAGTGTCGCTACACTACCTCGTGAAATTTAAAAAAGGTAAAGGCTTCCCATACTCGTTACCGAGTGTTGGGCCCGGAGCTGATCCCGGTGTACAGGCAGTCAGCCAGCAGGTGACTCAAGTCATCCATTACTTTCCGCCAGGCCTGCGGTTACCTTCTCAGCTGCAGAGCATCACCGCCTTTGGCTGGTACTCATTTTACCGCCCCACGGAGAGTAGAAGGCTGAATCGACCTGGCTGGGTGGCTGGTTACATACCGAAAATAAAGTGCCGCCTCCGGGAGTCGAACCCGGACATGGTCACCCATCCCAGTACTAACCGGGCTCAGCGTAGGTTAACCTTGTTGATCGAGACCAACGCGTTACCACTACGCAAAACCGCCACCTCTTGTGAAATAGTAATGTCCAAAAAACAGCAACAACCTGAATCATGTACTGTGATAACGATGTGTCACAAGGTAGTGTAGCAACATGACTTAGGTTTGGTGGGATCTTTAACTATTAATTTACTGCCGAGTCTTCCTTAAAATAATTTTTAAAGTCCGTCGATATCCGACGAAGATACGGGTAAGAAAGTTGATCGCCTTACGCTCACGCGACCTGTGCGCCGTTCACTGTCCTGCTGAAAGATGAAGCTCGTTTGAGATTTGGGCAAGAACTGTTATAGCAGCATCACATTACAATAACAACCCTACAATAACCCTAACTCCGTGGTTAAAAGTATCAAACTGGTGTTTTCTCGATTACTTGTGAGTTGTGACTCGCCGACTTATGACACCAGTGACTGACTGAACGCTGACCTTGGGGGCAGGCATTTTGTCGCGACGTCTCTCTTGGTTGCTGCAATTGCATACAGTTGGTGATTCTTCGGGTGTTTTGGAGTAATCACTGTTCATATCGTTTTGTCAGTCAACAGAATCGTGCTAACATTATTGAATGAATATTTTTTTTCAGCAAGTTTTTCGAATGGCTGAGTCTAGCATGGCAGTTTGCTCCATTCAGCTCTGCAACATGGCGATTTTTGAGCACAATTATTTCACAAGCACAAGGTACTGTAGTGACGCATGTGACACGTGGTGGAACACTTAATTATTGCTTTGCCAAAAATTAACTGATAAGTCTGTCGGTGAAAGAATCTGAAAATCAGTCAGCATTTGGCAAAAATATTGTGGCACCTTTTTATCCAGACACGGTGTATAACAGATTTATTATAACACTTTACAAAATAAAAACAGGTGGTGATTTCTGTTACAAAAACACAGCAATCATATTTAACACAGTGCATGCTGCTAGCAGAAGTCTGATCAAAATAGAAATCATAAGTAAAACACAAATTTAAAGCAGCCAATTAAGGCATAATTCCAAAAATAAATTTAAATTTCCACAAGAAGCTGTCATCAGAATTAAATATTCTGCATATCACTATGTGCCTCGGTTTCTTCCAATCAATATATTCAATGTCATATAATTTACAAAATCAACATCAATAGAATCTTGAGACATTTTTCCTTTCCAATAATTCAGCACAGTGTCCCAAAAATATTAAAAATACAAACCGCCGTAACTATGACACATCTTATCAGAATAATCCTTCTAACCACTTTAGTTATTAATCACAACACAAAGAATGCAAGTTTTAACATAACTCACAGCAGTTTCTGAGACATAAGCCTTTAAAAACTGTTACCAGATAACCTGAGTGTCCAGAATGGCAAAGTCACGTGCAGGAAATGCTCGTTATGTACTTACACATTATTGTGCACAACAGCACAGAACAGTTTTAATAGTCTATCCTCTTATCCTCCAGACAATCATCATTGCTCAGATGTTGCACACCAAACGGGAGGTGTTTTGGAAACTTACTCTGTCTACTACTGACTTTAAAAAATTTGACCTCACAAACTACTTGTGATATGTTGTTGACATTTGCAGAAGTTGCTAGTTGTTAATTCTGGCAAGGGCAAGACATGCCACAGTTACATTAGTTTGTCTTACAGTTTTCAGGACACAGTGTAACTTTACTAAACAAAGTGGCAACAGAAACATCGAAAGGCCAAAAACATTGCATGCATTTCATACAGTGCATGAAAGTACACAGTACATTTATCGTGCAAATTTCAGGCAACATCGTCACAATTATTTTGACAACACATATGAACAGTGGCTCAAAGTAATTTGGCAAGAGGCCACATCGCCATCTTCTCCATTGCATGAGCTGACAGGCGAACAATACGGAATGCAATCATGTGCAGCTATGTTACTATGGGCTGGCACATATCCCCCCACAAAAGTGCCCCTTCCTGTGGGAGGATCTGGATCCCCATCTAGTACATGTTTCCATGGACTCACATGAGTCAACCCCCCAATGGCATCTCGATAGGTTCAGCCATTTTTGCACAACTCACCCGTGTGCACAACACACACAGACAGACAGACATATGGAGAAACACACAGACAGACAGACAGACAGACAGACACAGACCATGCCATGTTATATGTGATATCTGGTCTGCAGCAATAGACCGCATCTATGTACTGTGTGCAGGCGCTGTGGCCTAAAAAAGATAGGTAATAAAGATAAAGATAATGTAACAATACAGATAGGTAACATTAAATAGGTGACAAGGAGTAGCTCAATGCATCACATGGAACCACAGCAGACAAATAACAAAAAAACTAAGAATAAAACAATGTTAGAACAGAAGATCTGGTTGGAGTCCTACTTCATGAAAGTAATCCTAAGGAACCAGGAAGTCTAAGATGGGAATCATTTGTACATCACTGACAAATGAAATAGTCACATACAGATGCTAGGTCCGAACGAACATGAAAGAAGCAAACTCATTGCCAAACATGGCCAGTATACCATAAAGGCAATGTAGTGCCACTACACAACTTACCTCCGTTGGTGACACAGACAACGTCTGGGACATGAACAAGGCAAAACATTGTTTTATTATTAAGTAACAAATATGCAGCCAAAAATTTGTAAACATTACCCAAGCAATCATATAACATCAAAAATAATAAGTTTAGTCATCAAATTTGGGAATCAGATAATCAAGTTTAGCACATTTGCTAAAACTCCCAGCCTGCTTCAATAATGTTAAAACGTCCAAGTTCTTTGTATAACTGGATAATCACATTCATATAACAACCAAAGTCAGTAATAACACTCACATATAATTATACACACGTACATATAATTGTACACATGCTCAAACACTGTTCTAATGGCCATTTGTAGGTGACATTGGACTAGCCAGTTGCCGGATTGATACTGCTTATCTTTTGTTTCAGACTTAGCAGTGCATCATATCGGAACAGAAAACAATTTCTCACATCTTCTCACACCTTCTTTTGTGCAAAATTCAGTTGCAAGGATTGTATTACAGCAGCCATCACTAGCCTATACTCATGGGACACACTTCAGCAACTTCATTGGCTTCCTGTCAAATAACAGATACGGTTTAAGTTGGCTTCCATTACCTACAAAGTCTTACACACTGGTACTCCATCATATCTGTCTGAATGTCTCAATCCCTACGTTCCTTCGTACACATTGCGATCATCCTCCTCTGCTAACTTGTACGTCCCTCGCACTAATCTTCTTTCTGGTTCATGCTCGTTTCATATTGCAGCTCCAACGGTCTGGAATTCTCTCCCTTCCACTCCCTCGTTCCTCTCAAACCTTCCATATACTTTCCAAAAGCATCTTAAAACCCATCTTTACCAGTCTGTTTTTAATAGCCCCTAGGGATTTGTCCAGCGCCTTTGATTCACTCTACTGAATGATTATGGCGTTTAATCAAATTTTATTACTTACTTACTTACATACTTACTTAATGCCATCTCACCATGTCTTTCTTGGCCATACCCTCGACGTACTTCGTTCTGCCTCATAGTTAAATAATGCTCATTTAATCAAAGGTGTTTTTACATTCCACATGTCGACACCATCTCAATCTGCCCTTCACTTTCAACTAGAAACCCTCGACCCCGATTTCCTGTATGACGCGAGAATTTTGGCGATTCCGCCATAAATAAGGGTATTATAGCGTATTTTTTACTGCGCATGCGCGAAACGGCCATATTTTCACTTCCGATTTGAGGACGTTTTCAGTTGATTTTTTCATCGGAAAAGCAAAAAGTCCGCCATATTTCTACTTCCAGTTTATTTGGCCTACTAACATGAAAGCATGCCTTGTGTTGAGCCACCCACGTTGATCATTTCCGTCAAGTTTGAAGTTGATTCGACTATCCATCGCTGAGTTACAGCGTTGTTAGTGCGGATACGTTACGTGACCTTGTGACCTTGACCTTTTAACCTTGGACAGTGGTCAAACATGGCAGGTCACGTGAGCAACCCCTCCACCAAGTTTGAAGATCCTACACCTATCCGTTCTTGACTTATGAGTTATGATGTACGCCATAGGCCACCGTTAACAATGCGTTTGGAGCCCCTGCGCATGCGCCGTATCACGTGACCTGTGCGTAGGGGCAAATTTTCCCCAAATATTTGAAATCCCTGACCTCGATTTGTCTATTCACTATGCAACCCCCAAGGCTCTATAAACAAGATAAATTGAGTTATCTGCCAAAATAGTGTACGGCCCTGTGTTAAAGGCTAACGCGATGTCTGCGCATGCGCCAAATCACGTGACCTGTATGTAGGAAGTCGAAAACAATTACATTTTTGGAATCTCCGATCCCGATATGTCTATTCACTATACAACTTTTATGGAGCTACGATGACGATTAAGGGTCGTTTACTTAGTACATGTCCAATGTTAAAGGCGTTTTTGAGCGAAAATTTCCAAGTCCCGTCGAAAAAGGGCCCCAAAATGGCGGTTTTTGGGGCAAAAAGGGGCGTAAAGCTTAACTTTTGGTTTTGAGACCCCCAAAAGGCAAGTCCTTGCGCGGAACCGCGTCTTTTGACGCATTTTGCGTCAAAATCCATGCGGGCGTCTTGGCTGTAGACGATCTGAAGAACCCCCACAAAAAAAAACTACGAACAAATAGCCGAGTAAACAATTTGATGCGTGAAATCGCGCATGCGCAGAAACGAAACCCCTTATCCGATCTGGATGAAATTTTGCAGGATGGTAGATATCCACGACGTAATCAAGTATGTAAATTTTGGTGACGATAGGTTAAGGGGTTTAGGGGTGGCGGGGGTCAAATTTTGGCCTTTCCCATTGACTTTGATCGTCGTCCTTACAACACTCTCGCGCTACTGTGCGAGTGTGTGATCCTCTCCTGGTTAGTACAGGCAAGTAGTCAGAAAACGTTTTCTACAAGCTTCTGATCCTTGTCATCAATGCCAAATCACAGGCTCCATCTGCATGCAACATTGTCACCCAAGTAACAAAACTTACCTACCCTTTCTCCAAATACCTCATTGCCAATATCCAGTTCATCACTGTTAGCCACAACTGTAGCTAATGATTCACCAGTCTCATCTTCCATAACTCCCTCACTCTTTCACTTCCGGCTTACAACATCATGTCTTTAACAAATTCTTCCCACCACTCACTGCCTCACTCCCTCAAACGTGGGGGACTGCCTTTGTCCCAGTGTAGGATTCAGAACTGATCATCTGTGCTAATCGGTTTTTGTTTTCAGTTCTTATCCAGTATTTTTCTGTTACTCTATGCAGTATATTAAGCTGAGTACATGCTAAACATTTCTGACTGTGTATCATACCGTATGTACAGTATGCCAAACAAATGATTGGCTTACCTCATACAAACTCCCCTTCACATCGCTACAGCAGTTCTGAACAAATTTTCTGGCAGCTCTGCACTTTACTTAGTGACAGATAAGACTATCAAACTATACTGCATATGTGATGTACAAATGTAAACATAAAACAGACAAAGAACTGACTTCAGGTTCATTCTGTGTCAATAACTTTTTGCCTTTCTTTTCAGCCTTCTTTGTAACAGACTTGGCCGTATCCGACACTGTACTGGCTACAAATAATACACATAGTCTCCAGTTACTAGTTATCACAGTCTGCACGGTAGTGCAGGACTGTTGTAAGGGTCGTTCCAATAAGTATAGGAAATGGCACTTTTGGGGGTCCTGCTGCCCAGAAACCCCTTAACCGATCAACGTGAAATTTGGCATGGATGATTACGTTCGGCACACCACTCGACACCCCAAATGGCATGTCAGTCGGATAAGGGGCGTGACCCCCACGAATGGGTGAAATGTTAAGGGTCTGTGCTTTTTATTTTTTTGTCGTTTCTTTAGCGCAGCTAGGGGTCAAACCGCTGGACCGATTTTGACAAGTTATACCTCAAAGTGCGTGTTTTCGGGTGAGTTGCATTCCTAGAGGGATAAACGTACACAAAGTTTCCGTGTTCCCTCATTTTTGCCCCCAAAAACACCCCCAAAATGGGCGTCAATAGGCATTTTCAAGCTTAACACTCAAAATATTAAAACTTGCATATTATCGAAACTACTGCACCGATTCAAACCAAATTTTGCACAGTGACAGAGACCACCAAAATAC
>Ga0209780_1003053_pt1 | contig 12289 bp, 4 predicted proteins | sample WorMetexBAHAMAS2_FD_187384 | JGI IMG/M metagenome (GOLD analysis project Ga0209780, IMG submission 187384) | Marine gutless worms symbiont microbial communities from Max Planck institute for Marine Microbiology, Germany - Inanidrilus exumae... | ecosystem: Host-associated > Annelida > Digestive... | reverse complement strand
AGTGGTCAGAGACGGTGAGGTGACGTACGGGTGCCATGCGATATGCTGTTCCAGGCCTGCATGAAGTAAAGCAGTGGACGGTATATCATATAGCTGTGTTGCTTGCATGGTTTGTTCACTTTCTCGGATACTCCATTTTCTGTGCATTCTGCTAGAAAGTGGCTGATGGTTTCCGGGAGTCCACACTGGCTGCAGTCAGCGGCGGTTTGCGGGTCCGTTTGATGTATGTAGCTGTTGAGTCGATATCTGCCGAGTCGTAATCTGTGAACCATCACTTCTAGGGACCGTGGATGAAGGTTAAGCTTTGTCCTGACGTTGACAGTCGGTTCAATGCTGTATAAGTGGCGTCCTGTGGTATGCGTCTTTCACTGTTGCTGCCAGAGGTGATCGATGTAGGCGTCGACTTATCTGGAGCTTTCTCGGAGTTCAAGGTCAACGCTGATAGGCCTATCGACGAATGCTTTTTGTACGCCAGCGTTGGCTAATTGATCAGCTCGTTTGTTTCCCAGGATGCCAGCGTGACTACATTAGCACCCAGATCAATGTGATGTGGCTGTTGATGTTGTTTTATCAGGTCGGATGGCATCTGCCAGGAGGGATATATGATCGGCTTCGTGACCTTCCTCTCGCCAATGATTTAATTGTGCTCAAGGAATTAGTAAACCCTGCAAAGTTTCGGTACAGTTTCTACTACGTAGACCAAGAAATCTAAAAGTGTCTTGCACAAGACTGCGCTGGCAACACCCGTGGGTTTTCCCTGCGAGGCAATGCTGCCTATGTCTGTGTATTAATAACAAAGTTTAGGTTGTTGCGTAAAAAGGTTACTTACTTAGTATTTACAATTTGAGGTCATGAACCGGAGTCTTGTGATTGCTTGATTGGGATTTCAAAGTTTTTTTTTGGCTATAGTTCTATAGTTATAGTTATAGTTTTTTTATTTTTGGTGGTAAAATGATTTGGAAGTCAGTTTCGTTTATTGTTCTTGCAATATGTGCTAGTGTAAGACTAAGCGTCAGTTCACCTATACCGGTAATTGTGACAGTTGATCTGTTTGTTACCCACACCGGCAAAAATTTCCCAAAGGGGGACTTTCGGGGGACTTTTGGTGTTGTTCCTTATTAAATTCTGCATCATCCATTTTCCAGCTTTGTACATATTTCCCCCGGGTCAAACCCTAAAATCCACTGGACTATAGTATCAGGCGCGTCTGTCTGTCTGTTTGTCTGTCCGCGGTGACTATTCGTCCGGTCGCCGGAACATTAGCTTAAGATGCGCTATATATCCGGTTATAGGAACTATAGCCATTCGGCTATTTATCCGGTCGAACGAAAACGAGGCAATATGCAATTAACATACATTATGTTAGTGGCAGGTGGTGTTGGATGAATGGTTCATGCATTCAGTCAATTAATGCATAACAAATCACATGAAATAACTCACCTCGTAACTCACCTTGTATGGCCTCACTGGCAGAAACTCCAACCAACGAGGCCTAGGGCTTAGCTGATCAGTCCATGTAGGAAGCCTATCTTGGTCTTTCTTAGCTTATTATCCAAACCACGTTTTTAAAGGCATTGAGGCTGATAGCTCCAACTGTCTGCTGATCCAGCTTGTTTCACCTATTGATCACTCTATCAGAAAAGAAATAATATAGTATAGTATAAACATATATAAATATACTATTATTTTTTCTGTTTCTTTCTATGTATGGTTATCTCACTCCAACATTTAATATATAATAATTTCCATAAGTTTCCGGACACATAGGCGTAGCATCCTTACTCCTGGTAGTTATATTTCCAGCTGCCGGAACAATAGCCGGTTAGCTATGTTTAGCTATGTTTACGGCAACCGGACGAACAAAACGCGCATTCATGTTCCGGTTGTCGGACAAATAGCGTCGTGGCTATTATTACGGTGACTGTAGGAATAGCGTCTGCCGCAATTGCAGCTATGTTTCCGGCGACCGGAACAATAGTAGCCTGTTGGCTATGTTCATGGTGACCGGATCAATATCACCTGCCTTGTCTGTCTGTGTTGTCTGTTTGTCCACGCTCTAAAATATGATTACCAGGTAAACGCAACGAAAAAACCTTAAGCCCCATGTTGTATAAAGTGTAAGAAATTGAGGGTGTGGAATTAAGTGTGAGTGTGACTCGACTGTTGTCCCACTACAGCCGTTTTGTTTACAAGCCCACTGCTGCATTTACCTTACAGTACCAAAGCGAACAACAGAGAACAAGTGGTCAGAGAATTTTGATGAAAGGCAGCATTGCATGTCATGCCATAATTGTAATTGAATGATCTGTGTTGCTGTATGCCATTATTGATGATTATTTACTTTTATTAAAGCTATTGTAATAGCATGCAAAGCAATGTGACTGAATTATGTCACATTGACATAGTTATTGCAAGGTGAACAAATAATCTACCAGACTGTGAATTGAATGCCAGACAATGCCATTAGCCTTAAGGCACAGCATGTACTGTGGGTGTTTTTCTTCTAATCATCAGAGTAGTTATTACCATACTAGATAGAAGAAATGTATATGGTTTACTGTAAATGTGCTTTGCAAGTTATGTAAAGTCTAAAGTACTTGCAGATTATGATTTTAATGTTGTGATTATTTCTGTTGTTTCTTGCTGTTTATTGTTGTTCTGCATTTTTAGTTTCAGGAAGAATGTGTTCATAATACTTATCCTCCAAAAGGAAGGTAAACACATTTATTTGTGGATTAAGTTGCCTTTTCACAATTCATTTTTGTGTGTTTCTCGTACTGTTTTCTATGAATTGTTATAGTTCTTTGTCCCAATGTTATAATAGTGATTGACTTGATGAACGTTATGTAATTTCAGTTCGGGCTTTAGCTTTAAATGTTATTAAGTTTCCTCGTAGATAAAAATAAGACACTTTGCATACCACCTGTGGCCATTTCTTGTTCTGCATCGTCACAGATGAAAATTTGTTGATGTTGTTAAGAATTCCTTCGGACATGGCTATGCACACACATTCATTGACAGGTGTCTCTGTTTTGCAGTTCATACACATTCAGCATAGTGTCCATAGATGTGCAGTTTTAGAATGCTGAGCAGTCAAAGTATGTTCATAAGCACTTCTTAGCCTTTGCCATATTCAATTATTTGTGAACTTTGGGTGCATTTGCAGTATTGGAAACTTGACAGTTAAGACTGTTGTTGAACCAGCCCGCTTGTCTGCAATTAATGGCACATAAGGCCGCTGGATCCCAGGAAGCTTTGGGGATTGTTGAATTACAAGTCAAGTGCCATATTCTCGTTGCTGAACCAATGTAGTCACTCATGAAACTGATCATCTGTTGACGTATCAATGTATCAGCTCCTGGAGCAAAATCAGGAGCACTGTGTTGCAGTGGAAAGTGAAGAGGTTGACCATGGCTGTGGTCTGAATCAGCTGGATGTATTTATATACTGCAAGTGCAGATGTCAACCAGAGGCAGAATTTTGCTTTCTGTTAGCCTGCAGTATTGAACTCTTTGCCGGCAGCCCTGTCTGTTTGCAATGAAACACACCATCCGGCACTGCTGCTGAACTCTCATGATTCTGACTCCGTGTACATATGTCCTGACTTATGTACTTTGTACTTTCTTACAAGCTACATTGTATTTATAGTGTGCCTACCATTTTGTCACAGTAATATCACATGACACATTCATGTAGTATTAGTTGTTCTGTTGTAGGGCAAACATTCCTAATTATGTTGTCAATCTTGACCTACCTCCTGAGCAGAGATGGCAGCAGATTGGCAGGGAAAGATCAGTTCAGGTGATCTGTACTACTTATAGTATGTATTAACTGAGATGTGTAGCATATGTGAATCGGAAAGTGCATGCGGCTTGTAATTTCAACTGTTTTATTAAACTGTGTGACTTCTTAAGGCTACTGACAGTCACATACACTGTAAATGTGGAGTATTTCAGACATGGTACAGTATAGAGACGTTACTACAGACCACTAATAGGACGGAATATATACTTTTGTATAGTGAATTGAATGGCAGCAATCCTCACGACCTTGAGTGACCTCCAGGGTCATTTACCTATTGCAAGACTTTTTAAATGGAATTTTTCTTACAGTTTTGCAGCTCTTGACAAGATTTTAACTGACAGCATGTGATGTTGTCCCTCTGTGGTAGCTGGTCTTCTTGTATACACTTGTACTTATATACCTCTTGTATATACTATGGTTACTGTAGAACACTAATAGCAAACCCCGTGATGGAAGTCGAACGCACCAGTCCGTATGGTCAGAAGTGGCCAAAACGTCGATACCAAAAAAATTTATATCGATAAGTATCGAAAAAAACAAGTAAGATAGAGCTATGGTTACAACCATACTAACTGTGAATAGGAAGTCGTAGGCTGCCTATTATTTGCCTTGTCGTTTGTATTGCCTAATCACTGGAAAGGACTGAAATAACTTATTGATAACGGCCGCATTTAGTGTTGTTAAGCTAGAAAACTGTATCTGTGGAGAGTGTTAATTTAGTCTATGAATTGATTGTAGATTTCCAATCTTCTGACAACATTCAAGAATATTTTGTTATCACTTACAGATGAATTTCAACATCTCATCAACTTTGTAGATGAAGCTGTGGTATGTGAATGCAATAGTGATGTCTTAACATTTAACTTCTGAACTGGCAATATGTCTGTTTTCAAAAGTCCCACAATGGCAGTTTAATAGTACATCTGTCACTGTGTATTGTTGTCACAATAACAAAATGTTTAAAAGTCGTTATTGGGCATTTATTAGCCCGCCCAGCAGGCATTGCGATGCCGTCGATGGGCTCACATCTTACAGACGATTCTTGTTTAACTGTAGCCCCTTTCATTCGACAACAGGTGCACGTATCTCAATGTGGATTGTTGTGTTACTACTGTTGATGAAATAGTTCTTATGGCTAAAAATTTGGTGAACTCTGTTAAGGGACGTTGCCTTAGCAACCAATTTTGTGGCATGAAATGGCAACAAGTTGACATAAAACGCCTTTGTTGTTTGTGCTGGCGTTTTGCAAAGGTCGGGAAGATCGTGAAACCTATACATATAGAGACCCTGGATGTACCCTGGAAATACTCTATGACCTGATTTTTACACATCATTCGCTAGGTGGCAGTAGCATAGCCTGTCTGTAGGTAAGTAAGAAATGCACAGTCGTGTTTGCATGCGCCGGCGGGCTACACGTTGGGCTTTGCCCCATTTTCTAGTTGTACTTTGTTTAGTCTGCATTAATATTTAATGTTAAACAGGGTGTGTTGGTGGAATCATTGCCAATGCCATATCGTGATGAAATAAAAGGCCTCACCAAGGCTTCGGGTTTAAACCTTGGTAAGCCAGTTGATTTCGTAATTTAGACAAAATGTTTTTGGTTTTTAGTAGTTTTTATTGGATCATAATTTTATGGCAGTTTCTTTCAAATCATTTATTTAATTCAGTTATAGTAGTTAATGCTGTAGTTGTGAATCTTTATTCTTTTCGGTTTACTATTTATTGCTGTGCTTGCTTTGACACTGTTGGTTAAGTGTAATGAAGGGCAGTTAGCTTGTGGAAAACGTCACATCGTCAGTCTTAAATGGCAGCTGTGAACACTGTGGTGCTATTATGTCGCACAGCTTTCAGCAACTGTACTACAAAAGGTAAAGGTGCATGCATGCTGCATAGTCCTCAGGAGGGGCAAGTGCTGATCTTTGGTTTACTGTGATGTCAGAGTCATCCAATTGCACCTTGCTTAAGAATGAAAAATACGGCTAATGGCCTCTGCTTTTTCTGTGATAATAGCTACATGATGATAATGATGATGGTAATTTCTTAGATTTCCTCAAAGCCTTGGTAAACGTGGACAGCAACTGTCGAAACGGCTCTGTTTGTATGTCAACTTTTTTGTAGTTTTAACTGTTTACATTATACAAGACAACCTGCAGCAAGGTATCATGCTAACACGCTCACCTTCTCTTTCACCACCTAGAGTTTTCGGCTTTAAATCACATAGCCTGGACCGGTGTAATGTAAAGTTAAAGTTAAAAACTAATTTATATAGCGCCATAAAGTCCATAGATTCAGAGGTGCTAACTCCCACATTGTGCTGCAATCTCTGGCTGCTGCCCTGAGACAGAGTGCCTGGATAGTGACGTGGCATGCTACTGCTGGTGCCAATCGTGCTAATCCGGGCACTGGGCACAAGAGCCATGTGTTGAAGGAGACAGCCCAGGCCATGCCTGCATTACGCTTGTGTTTTTATATGTATAGATGTTGTGAGTTATATAAATACTATTTTATGATGTTTGGTGGCAGGTGAAATGTTTCTCTACAACATCTTCTACGAAATATTTACCGTGTGCACGTCCATCGTTGCTCAAGCACCAAATGGTCTGTGTTGTAATTTGTAAAGGATTAAAGGATCTTAATAATAATAATTGTTTACCGTGTAGTAATGTAATATTGTTACTGAACTTCTTGTTGCCTGGTAAGTTTTAAACATTGAGTGAATGCTGCAGCTGTAAGAACGGGGCCCATCCGTTTCTAGGCCTGATGTGGTATAAGGCGACCAAATCTGACTTTAGGACTTTAGTTCTTTTTGAGTTTATTTTGTGTTATGGTGTCTTTTGGTTTATTAGTGTGTGTCTGCTTTTGTTTATTAGGTTTTATTTTTTCAGTACCATACTTAGTGATTAGCTAAGGAAAACGTTTCTGAAATGACCTAATTTTGTGTTGAATGGGATGTGAAACCGCAAGTCAATCCATGTGTAAGTTCTGTCTGTTGTGAGTAATCATAAACAGCAAAGCAGTATCTCTTGGCAGTGTTTGGTGTCTTCACTGTTACAGAGCAGGCAGCATTTTAAGGTCTTGCTTACAGGTCACAATATTGCATCTTAAATAATGGTCTTTAATCTGAATAACTTTTGTTACAGTATGATACGACTGCAGAATGTGTGACTTACCAGAAAGCTGATGTTTTGCCATATTTGTCCCATGTGTGAATCTGTAGCCGAAAATTATCAACAGAACGAAAAATAAAACCAAATGATGCAAAGAAATTTTACCATTTCCAGATCTTGTTTGACTTTTCAAATAATTATAGTTTTGTCCTAAATTTCACCAAAGCCACATGACTAATATGGTATGTGATATGGCTAATCATTAGTGCATCTGTGGTGCTGATTCATGTTATCTGTTGACATTTGCGTGTGCTGCATAATTTTACATGTTTGTTGTTGTGGATGGCAGGTTCTTTATATCATGCACGAAATCTTGACTTTGGACTTTTCATGGGGTAAAAATTTTCCTAATGTCTACCTGTGTGTAAAGAGGCAACTGGCTGGCACATGTCAACCTCGAATAAGTGAATGTGTGTGCTAGGCATATATTTAATTATTTATACAAAACAACTGCTTTTGGTAACACTAAATGCACAGCATCTTAGCATAAGAATGCTCAAAACATTCAACACAACAAATACACACATGTATCAGGCAGCTGCAGTACTTTGGTCACCTAGTTCGGTCCTCACGTGGGGAGGATCATCGTAGGGCTGTTGTGGCAGTGCTTTGGAGACTTCCACCCAAATGGAAAAAATGTTGGATTAAACCCTGCATGGTGCACAGTATCTAACACAGCACGTTATGTCAGTGTGTGAATGAATTGAATGAACAAACAAACAGACAAACAAATCAATGAATTAGTGAATGAATGAATAAATGAGTGAATGAGTCTTGGTTTGATTGTTGTTGAGAACTCTTTTTGAGTCATTGGTGACATGAACCGAAATAGCTCAGAAGCTCCCACCTTTCAGTCAGAGCCCATTTATTTTACTCGTATAGTGATTTAACCAATGGCCATTATTGCGCCATTCTTCTTTTGTACTTTTGTTACAACAACAATCAGTTATAATCAAATAAGTTGTGCAGTTTAATGTCGTAGCATCATATCCATTTAACAATATTGTCTGTAGCTGGGACCCAAAGAATCACACTTGGGAGGTGACAGAAGCACTCCTGCCAGCCATCATCACTGTGGACTGGCAGCGAAAGAACAAGACCATATTCAAGTCCGTCAACTTTGCCGGTTACATTGGAATTTTAACGGCCGTCAAACCGGTCAGTGTCAGAAATGACACTTTGTGTGATTAACTTTGTGTCATGTCTGTCAAATATGAGGTTCAGCTAGTGGCATTGTAATTGTATTCTGTTTTAACACATTCTGTCTGAGATATGGCTGTGGATAGATTGTTTTCTGTTACCTAATAGATAATGTTTATGGACCGACCTAATTCATGATTTGACGGCTGTGACATTTTCCGTGAAATTCGCCGTCTTCCATGAAATTGGCCCATTTCCGTGAAATCTGTGATTTCAACGCTTTTACTTTTATTTGAGAAGGTTTCCATAGTTTTATCAACAGTTTTTGCACGGTAAGATACGAGTAGCTTCGTCCAGCAACAAGAAGAGAAAAAGGTTACGTTACATTCATAACTACAACACTTACAAAGAGTTGAGCTGCAAATGACTTCACTATTACTCAAGGTAGCCAGTCACACGTCATCAGCCGAAACCTCACAGATAATCACCTCACCTGTAAGGTACATGAGTCCTCATGTTCAGCATCCTCCACTCAGTATCAGAGTGACGTCAGATCCAATCAACTGACAGAATATTACTTGAAATAATGGCAGCGGGCCCATGATATATCCTTTAATTTCTCAAACTCCTTCCGTGAATTTTCTGTGAAATTTAGCATATTTTTAAAACTACCGGGAAATCACGCATTTTCCTCCGTTAATTAGGTTGGTTTCTAAATACTAATAATGATACTTGCAAGATTTCGGACATACTGGGCTTGAAAGAAGAATATGTAGTTTGAGTTCCTATGTCTCAGATTGTTTCCAGAACTGCACATGCTGGCATAGTCTCATAAATTTACTTTCAAATTTTACTGCTTTGAATATATAACATTGCATGGGTGTATTTAAATTGTATTTATTTTGTGCAAGCCGCTCACAAAGTTAGTAAGCAAAAGTGCAAGGAATTTGATGAATATTTGATAATTGCACCAGAAATTGTCTTCTTTTGAAAACCTTGCTGATGTAGATATTCTGTTTTTAAGGTAAATTGTCTGCTAAATTGTTGCAAACGGTTTCAGATTGGTAATTTTTTGTGCAGGGTTTTTTCACATTGACAATGAATGAACGATTCAACGTTGATGGTGGCTACATTGGTGTGTTTACTTCTGAAGTTCTGACATTATCTTATCTTAACTGTTGGCTTCTGCAGTGGAAAGAAAGTGTTATAATTCCAGCTGTTATTTCTTGCAGTCGCAATTATGTTCGCACTACTCATACTGTGGTTTTCTTATTACATCACTTTATTTTTAGCTATAAACTCTCTTGTCTCTTGTTTTTCACATTTTGCAGGCCAAATACACCGTTTCAACGGCTATTTTACAGGTGACTTGAGATAAAGACGGTCACCTGTTGATTTGTCCGTATTGTTCCAAAAAAAGCCAACCTTTGGGGTTATTGGAGTGGGTTTTCTACAGTTTTAATGCCTTTTCTGTCTCTCAGTCAACACTGCAAGCACTGAAGAGAACCACTAATAAGCTTTAATTTACGTACCAGCTACTTGCACAGCTCTGATCTTTCTGTTTTTCCAGGCGACTGCCTGTGTCTTCTACTTGAGATTTCCTTGACACTGCATGTTCTACATTTTGTTATTATTATTATTATCATTATCATTATCATTATTATTAGAATGCATAGATGCGGCAAATTGCTACAGATGTCGCACGTAGCATGGTCTGTGTGTTTGTCTGTCTCTCTGTGTGTTTGGCACATAGGTGAGTTGTGCAAAACAAATTGCTGACTGATCGAGATGCCATTTGGGGGACTGGCTCATGTGGATTCAAGGAACCATATATTACATGGGGTCAAGATCAGACGAACTCATTCGCTGCTGCGATGCCCCGTACAGGCTCTGGGGCATGGCGGGGCAGTAATGTGTCGTGATATATGTGTTGATTTCCAGCGCTATATAAATCGTTTGTTTGTGTATTTACTTAACTTCATTCCTCCCTTTCTTCCTTCTTTACTTTCTTCTTTCCCTATGCTTTCTTTCTTACTTATTTACTTCCTTACTCGTTTTTTTTCTGACTTATCTATCTGCTGCTTCCAAAATAGACCCGTTCCATTTCCAGGCCAGAGGTCATAGGAGGCGACCAAACCTGGCTTTAGTTTTTTTGGGGGGGTTATTATATGTTGTAGTATGTTTTGTTATGGATTCATGTTTACTTTTGTTGTGTTTGTTTCAGTTTTTCAGTACTAAGCCAAGAGATTGGCTGGGAAGAACGTCTCCGAAAGGACCTATTTTGTGTCGAGTGGAACATAACACCTTAATCAATCAATCAGTCGCTGCCATGATGTGTGACTAGACAGTGATGTGGCCTTTTGCCAAATTACTATGGGCACTTGGTATTACCGTTACTGTAGATTTGACATAACGTGATCTGTTTCGCTTAATGCAACTTTGTAGGCATCTTTAAGTGGCTGATAGGAGACCGCAGTGGCACTTGGATGTCATTTTTGACACGGCAGACGCTAGAGGATGCCACCAGTTATGAGCAGGCCAAGCACCTGCTCAGCAACACCACAATGCTTGCACCAGCGTACTTCATTCTTGGTGGCACCAAATCACATGAGGTACTACAGATGTTCTGTCTATAGGAACTCATTGCAGGCAGGCGATGATTTTTGAGAGCTCAACACTTGGTTGGGTGGTTAGAAGAACATCCAGTCTGTAAAAATCATTTCCACATATTTTACTTTTTGGAGCTCTACTACTATTACTACTACTACTACTACTACTACTACTACTATGATGATGATTTACAGGCAGTCCCACAGTACTCTTAAGATTTAGGTGAGTGTTAGGAAGTGCACCTAATCTGTAAAAGAATTCTGCTGCAGCAATTTCCAGAGTTTTTTCATCGCACAAAGTGACGAAACATGGCTTTGGTTTTTATGTTTATTTTTTGTTATAGTATCTTTGGATTACTGGTGAATGTCTGCTTTTGTCGTCTAGGTTTAAGTGTCTTCAGCACGAAACCTAGAGATGTTGGGACGCATCTCAAAGTGAGGTCACCCATTCTTGAGCAGTTGGTGCCACCTGGCGAATACGATTAAATGATTCAAAGCCCCGTGTTTTGACCGTAAATTGTAATTTCCCCCTGAAAAAACTGGGGTTTGTTTCCTTCGTAACTAAGACCAACTTGTAAAACTAGACCCGAGCAAAACATATCCACAACAGTTCTGCATACTTTCATTCATGCATCTCTGAAACAAGTTCTGAACAAGAAAAAAACAAAAAACGTAAGCTCGCCTTTCTTGCAGCATAGGAATGGGCAACCGGTTCGGAAGAACTTTTCTGAGGTGACCTTATTGTGTTGAATGGGATGTTAAACCATAACTCAGTCCGTCAGTCCACACTGTGGACTCTGGACTTCAGCAAAGGCTTTCATGTCACGCCCAGACAGCAGGACAGAGCTCAATGCAAGGAAAAGACAAATTGGCAGACAAGAATCTCTGGACAAAACCACAAGAGTTTAGCCTACTTTCCCAGGACAACAGCTGGATTCATCCGGCCGTCTGATGCAGCTAATAAGCATGATGGACAGACAGAAATGCTGTAGGATAGCATGTCAACGATGCTGGACTTTAGGTTATAGGTAACCATAGGTCATCAGCAACAGTGCCAGCAGATGGAAGGTATAAGACTTCCCACCGGTGATATATAGTCTGTTTCACGTTTTATGAGACGTGTAAGTAACTGTGACCTTGAAGCGTCCTTCAGTTGAGTCACAGTTTCAGTTGACAGCAGAGTGCTACCGTTGCAACTTGTTGATAACGTTGAAAACTCGACTTTGTTTGCAGCAGTTGACTGTCACTATCACAGGCGAAGACCAAAATGTTGCAAACTGTTGTTGTCAGATGTCATATAGACAGGTCAATATAACGCCAAAGTACCCCTACCACAAAAAATTGCAACATTTTGTTTTATGGTGGTTTTATGTTAGGTCGGGTCTAGTCGACAACATACTAAAAGTTGGGCAAAATTGGAGTATGGGAAGGTGTCCAATTTGGAAGATGATTTTTGTCGATTTACAAGTCATTTTCTTACGTTTTACCCAGGTTTTCAGCTACAGTATTTCACATGAAAGTGTTACCAGTGATGTTGAATCATCCCTTATACCATATCTAGGGCTACCT
>Ga0209780_1003051_pt1 | contig 12293 bp, 7 predicted proteins | sample WorMetexBAHAMAS2_FD_187384 | JGI IMG/M metagenome (GOLD analysis project Ga0209780, IMG submission 187384) | Marine gutless worms symbiont microbial communities from Max Planck institute for Marine Microbiology, Germany - Inanidrilus exumae... | ecosystem: Host-associated > Annelida > Digestive... | reverse complement strand
GGTTTAACGTGCTTAGGGGTCACCCAAGGTCATCGGCAGCATAACCATTGGATAGAACGCATACGACTTCCTATTCTAATTTAATAGAAACTATGAGGCTATCTCGTACCGTTTTCGAGATATTATCGCTTATTTTCCAAAAATTAAAGAGGTCACGTGACATTGACCACGTTCCTTTCAGGGACAATTTGTCGTCCGAAGGCTGGGACTTGCTATGCTCAACATGCACACCAAATTTGAAGTCTCTAGCTTAAGCCGTTCCAGCGATATCGTAGGGGAACTGAAAGTTTAAAATGGGTCACGTGACGTGGCCATGCCCATTTCAGGGACGGTTTGGCATCTGTAGGCTGAGAAATGCTATGTTCAACACACATATTAAATTTAAAATGTCTACGATTACCTGCAACGAAGAAATGAAAGGCAACTCCAAATGTAAAAATTCTCGTTTGAGTCACCCTTTGGGGGACTTAGGGGTAACGCACAGACTTCATCTATGGCTCGATGGAAAGCGCGTAGCGATAATTGAATTTTTCTCGCTAGCTCTCACGGCTGCGGCACTATTAAGCGAAATCTGTCGAAATCGGCGTTTTCCGACGGGGGTGGGTCACTTTGATCGCAAATTTTAGATAGATTGGGACGTCGCCGCAATCTGTCTATGGACCGTTAGATAGAGGAACGATGTAGCTACAACTTTGCCGCAGGAAGTTTTCACACGAAGAAACTTTGCAGCAAACATTTTTCGACCGAAGTTGAAATTTACTGGAAAAAATAGCAAAATCGCGTTTTGTGCCACCCTTTGGGGGACTCAGGGGTAACTTACACGGTTCATCTATGGCTCGTTGGAAAGCACGTGGTCGACTTCCTATTAGCGCTAATTGAAGTTTTTCGCTAGCTCTTACGGTTGAGGCGCTATGAGCAAATATTGGTCGAAATTGCGCTGTTAGAAAGGGGGTGGGTCACTTTAAGCGCAAATTTTAGGGGAAAGGGGAATTTTGGCGTCAGAAAACTAGATTCCCTCGTTATCACGTGGTGTTGTTTGCGTGATCCTATATACGTTTAGCCGTTTTGATACAATACCGGCGTGTGACACACAGACACACAGACAGACACACGGACACGCGATGATGGCTATTACCCGCGCGGGTAAAAACCGAATAATTTTGATGGTATGAGAAAACATTCAACCGTTATTTCAGATTTTTGAATTTTACAAGGTAGTGTAGCAACACAGTTAAGATGAGATGGAAGGCCCTGTAATAGTTGCAGAGGGGGTTTCCTCAGGAATCAAGCAGTGAAAGTATTTTGCCAATTGGCCTACATTTGCCGAAGTTAAGAACAAAAGTCAAGTGTATTGTTTTTTTGACTCACACTGTAAAAGTCTGAAAACGGACTGTGCACCTTAGCGGCACGAATCCAGTGACTAAAACTTTAATAAGAAGTTCAGCTATCGCAGAGGAACCGCGCGACGCGCTACTTCAATTGAAATTTATTGCGTTTATTATCATTCACTTATATGTCACTATTTTACTATGATTTGCTTAAATAAAATATGTATGTATATGTAACACTTGTTAGCTGCTGCATACCTGTACGACAATCCGATTTGAAAAGGCATTGCAATCCAGGTAAATGACTTTAAATGTCACTCACGGTCATCGGAATTGCCGCTGTTCGATAAGCCAGATATCACTTCTCATTAGTGGTCGGTAGTAACAACGTCTCTATCTTGCATCGTTTGTGAAATATTACCACAAGTAAGATGCAGGCTACGTGACTGCCTGTGACTTTGACAGTCTTTCAGTTCAGTTAGACAGTTGAAACTAGATGGCTGTATTGTGTGGAATACCCACAGTACGGTATTCGGCTAGAAGCGCTTGGATATCTGTGCACAAGCTGTTTACTTCCTGCATTCGACGAAGCCCAGTGTCACGTGACTCAATAGTCGATGATGATTCGCTGCCTGCGACTGCGTGATATTAGCGTTATCTGCCGTGTTGTCAACCCGCGTCGGATCGACGTCGCAGAAAATTTAGGGAGGTTTCTTGTACGGAGTGTACAGAGTGACTTTGAATTGATTCCAGCCGTAGAAATGGAAACTAGAAATCCTATAGTGGGTTATTTTGGTAGTGAATTTTCGGCTATCTGTAATGTTGCGGAGTTATGGCGGCCTGAATTCGCAAGACGTAAAATTGTTTTTAAAAAATTTTGCGTTATTTGGAAAAACGACCCCTTACGGTAAAATTTTCAAAATTCTGTTCCGAGAGTTTTCATTGCAATATTAATTGACGTGTTGAGTTCACATTTCATGAAATTTGGCCGACGAGAAATCGGTGAAATCGTGCATTGCTTACCTGACAAGAAATTCGCAACTGATTACAGATCGCCCAATTGCCCGCAACGCACTACCAGAATAGCCCTCTACGAAATGTTTAGTTTCAATTTTTACCGTTAGGATTAATTCGAAATCATTCTCCTGAACTGTACGCCGCGTACAAGAAAGGTCTCTCACATTTTCGGCGACGTTTAGCGCCCGTACACGAGTGACACGACACGCCATGTCTGCGTGGGCGTGGCCTGATGACGTCATCAGGTGACGCCTAGGTCATTCAATAAAATAACGCAAAACTGGGTCAATACATGGCGATATGATTTTCGCTACGAACGACAGATTTCGCTTAATTTTACTTTTTAACCGCAAAGTCGGACAGAATTCAATTATGCATTATTAAACGGCATAATTGTGACTAACTATTTCGACATTGCTCCCGAAATAAACTAAAACAGGAACTGAGAAATTGGACGATTAATGGGAAAAATTACGGAAACAAACTTTGTTGTCGGTGTTACTATGGCAACGGTGTACGTCGCCGAAGAAAGAAATATATTCTGATGGAACCAGGAAAGCGAAATTAATTTAGCCTTAACTGGACTTAGGTTAAGGAAGTATATAGTTAAGTGTGCGATTCCACACCGCGGGCGAAGCGAAGTCTGCTGTCTACGATTGCCTTGTTCCGTACGACGATAAAAGCATGGAAACCAGTCTAAGAATCTAGATATGCTACAATTATTATTATACCAAATCGTAGTATTACGTACTTAGACGCCGCTAATTGTTACCGACCGAGTAGCGTGGTCTGTTGGTCTGTCTGTCGGTCTGTCACCTAGTGAGCCCTGCGGAAACGGCTGAAGCAATCGAGATGCCGTTTGCGTCGAGGATTTGTGTGGGCCCAGGCAAACACAATGTCATATTACATATAGCGGACCGCTTCAGTGCGAATACTTTATTGTGTTCATTCAACACAATACAGCCATCTAGTCTGGAAACTGTTAACAACTCGACTGGCGTCTGCGTCTTTTAGGTCTACCGGTATCGTTGTAGTCCTGTATAGTCGTTGCTTTATATTTTAGGCCGCGCGGCATGCATGACCCGTGGGCTATGTGTTCTGCTTGCGTCAATTTCTTCTTTTTAAAAATATACCTCAGGATCTACTGGACCGATTTTCACCAAATTTTTGCCATATGATAGGTATTTGATCGTAGATTGCCGATTTGACCTCCTTTTTCCGATGGCTCAATGGACGTTGCCATGGCAACCAATTTTAGGGTCAAAATTGGCAAAATCGGACTATTCACCTTTATTCGTATCCATGCCATTCCGAAACGGATTGCAATATCGCCATTCTGATTTTAAAAATTCATCTGTGATGATTTGGCTACGCTGTTTGTAAATTTGTTGAACTTCGGTCCAGTGATGTTGGAGTTAAGAGGCTTGAGAGACAAATTATCTTAGCAGCTACTCGACTGTTTTTCACCAAATTTTTACCGTGTGGTAGGTATTTGATCGTAGATCATGGATCTGACCTTCTTTTTCCTATCGCTCAAGAGACGTTGTCATGGCAACCAATTTTAACGTCAAAATTGGCGAAATCGGCTTTTTTACCTCTCGTAGATCAGCAGTTTGGCTACGTTCGCTTTACTGCTAGTCTTTGCGGGGATCAGTACTGAGTTTTTCTGAGGTGATCATTAGTCAGTTTTGTTTCACCTATATGCTAGAGGTCGTCACTGCTATGCCACACGGACTACACGCTGGAGTGTGCCACGCATTTCTAGTTGTTTTTTCTTTTTTATTTTTAAAACTATTTCCATGGGCATTTTGCCCTTCCTGGCAACCGGCGTTTACGCAAATAAATACAAATTTATTCTTGTCTATCGACGTCTCTTCTTGTAGTGTCCTCCTTCTTGTTATTTTGTATATCAATGCCGTGCCTTTAAAGCGCCCGGATTCAATTGGTCGACTATAGTAATAGGCTAGAGTCTTACCTTGCCTCTAGATGATTCGGATTCCGTCGAATTCCAGGATTGGCTTCATCGTGGATGATCGTTCTCTGGTTCTAGTTTTATACCGCATATTACATTCTGTAATTGCGTCTTAATACACTTATATTTATAGTTAATTGAAAATTTGAAACGTACTTTTGTGAAGCTTGATAGCTTACGTCTACAACACGCCCAGTGTCATCATCTTCATCATGAAACATTCATAGTGCGCTTATTACAAATTAGCCGTAAGAACATATGTGCATCACAATAGACCTAATCAAAATGATAGCAAAAGCTAAAACACAAACACGAATTAGTGGCAGTGAGAGTGAGGAAGTTGATCAGTGGCCACACTAATTACCAACAAGTGCAGTGATGATGTTGATATGTTTAGTAGACGCAACAGTTTGGTTTCCCAGATTAATGCTGTCTTGTGCTACTTCTGGAAGTTATCACCTGCAGTAAAATACAAACCGTTGCATTTTCATTCATTCATTCATTCTATTCAGCAACAAAGTGTTTTTTTATGGTTATGAGCTGTGGCATTTGAACAACTGTTGTATAATATGTGTGCTGCATGTAGGAAAGGGTTAAGTAGCGCCTTGAGTTTGCCATTATAATACAGTGAATTTCTGCCCATTCTGTGTGATGCCTTAACTTTGTTTGATGATCTATGTAAGCGTACATTGCCCTTTATGCATACTTGTATTATACTAGCGATTGTTATTGCAAGGTACATGGGCCTATCTCGATTCGTCCGATTTTGGGCTTTTGGGAAAGCAAACTTTACAAAAAATGGAGATTTCCTTCGTTGGACGCCGATGAACTGCCGTGCAAAATTTGACATCGCTAGCTCTATCCTCGGCGGAGAAATCCGCAACCGTACAAACACGCACACACACAAACATAAAAAGCAGTAAACGGAAAAACCAAAGTGAAAATATTGGGAAAACTGAAAACGGCCAGGTGCAGAAAATCTAGGCCGATGTACCTGCTGCACGCCGGTAACGACACTGTGCCGATTTCAGTGTAGCGAAGCGGCATGCAATGACATCTCGGTGCTAATCAACCACGAAACATCGAAGTCCGATAGTGCAGTGACTGTAAACGGCTCCTACGTATCTTGTGGTCCCGAAGAAGAGATGCTGTTGGGCAGCGGTCAGATGGAATACAGCAGCTGCAACTTGCCATCGAACCCACCGTGGAGTGCGAAAAACACAACTGAACGTCACGAACGTCAAGCAAGCCCAAGTTTACGCCAACGACCAACAAGTCTTCTCGGTAAACTACAGCAGGCGTAGGCCTATTTCGATTTTTGTTTTACAAGTACATGTCTGTGCAACAGTTGACAAGATTTCAACTCACATAGCTCGTTGCGTGATCCCTCTTCGATAGCTGAGTTTCTGATCACATAAGGTGCTCATAAGGTGTCACATAATGTCACATAAGGTGCCTTTTGTTTTGCAGATATGCTCTCTGCGTTACTCGCTGTTGTTAGGCCCGCGCCCTAATCCTAGATATAATTTAACTGTGAATTGTTATCAGCTTTTCAGATATCCTATCGTATCGTATCGCATCGTATTAACACGGTAGTGTAAAGACATTGGCATAAGAACAAATGGACAACGCATGAAGTCGATGGGAAAAGACAAATTTGGGGCTAATGAATTCTACAACCGCTGAACCTTTCGCAATATGCACGTAGTTTGCACGTTCCAATCTACCGAAAATTTGCGCTCAAAGTGACCCACCCCTTCAGAAAACGCCGATTTCGATGGATTTCGCTTAATAGTGCCTCAGAGCTAGTGATAAACGTTCAATTATCACTAATAGTAAGTCGACAATGCGCTTTCCATCGAGCCATAAATGAACCCCTTGCGTTACCCCTAAGTCCCCCAAAGGGTGGCTCAAAAGCAGAATTTTTACATTTGGCGTTGCCTTTTATATCTTCGTTGCAGTTAATCGTGGACACTTCAAGTTTGGTATGCGGGTGGAACACAGCAATTCCCAGTCTACAGATGACAAAATGTCACATAAATGCGCGTAATCACGTCACGTGACCCATTTTAAATTTGTAGTCCCCTAATATATCTCTGGAACGGCTTAAGCTAGACTTCAACTTTGATGTACATGTTGATCATAGCAAGTCCCAGCCTACGGACGACAAATTATCCCTGCAAGGGGCGTGGTCACTGTCACGTGACCTCTTTATCGTTTGGAAAATAAGCGATAGTATCTCAAAAACGGTACAAGATAGCCTCATAGTTTCTACTAAATTCGAATAGGAAACCGTATGCGCTCCATCAAATGGTTTTGTTGCCGATGACCTTGGGTGACCCCTAAGCTCCTTTAACCACCTCAATTTCTACATTTTGCGTTGCAGTATGCATCTCTGCAATTGGTGATCGCAAAGACTTCAAATTTGATGTACTGGTTGAATATGCAAGTCACAGCCTACGGACGACAAACTGTCCCTGGTAGGGGCGTGGTCAGGTCATGTGACCCATTAAACTTTTTTGGGACTCCAATCATATCACTAGAACGGCTGAAACTAAAGTCGTCAAATTTTGTACACATGTATAGGCTATATCAATTCTGGTAACATGATGACATATCACCCACAAAAGGGGCGTGGTTATGGTCACGTGACTGTTTTAAAATTTTGCCGTTTGCCGTGATGCAGCGCGTCGCGCGGGTTCGTCAGCGACCACTGAGCTACTTGACCCATACACATGCAAAAATCAAGGTCAGTGAGTTCAAAAGACGGAGTGGAAATTAACAAACGGACGACCTGCAGACACGACCAAAACATTTTACCTTTCCTGCTAAGGCGGTCGGTAAATGTGGTGAAATATTCGTTTTTCTTGCGATCTATTTGACTGCTATATACGCTGTATCTTGCGCGCATCACCAGCCCATACTCCATACTCCCGAACTACGTTTCGCGCTAGATAAGTCTGCGATTATCAGGTTCTCATATCTATTAAATCAACTTTGCGTATCGTGGTTGTCCGATTGTGCGTAATCACATTTCGCGCGGTTTACGCCTATACCCACGACAGTTCAGATTTTAGTCCACCGTTGTAACGATTCGGCTTATCCGACGGGTTGTGTGCGTGTGTCTGAATATTGATCCGCTTGTAAGATTGCCAGCATGAATGTGTTCGCTTGCTAGGAAGAATTTCGCTGTTTTGTATAGTTTACTCAACGTATTTTGGTCCTTTTGTTCAATAAAATTGATTGACATTTCTGGTTATCGACAACGTATACGCTGTAAAATGACGACAGTATGACTGATCGTATTTTATCTGCTGCCGTACAAAATCGTAGTAAGAAATGTATAAACAGCAAAACAAACAATAATAAATCTATCTACCCAAGAAAAGTACGCCGTAACAGCTTCCAGCAATGCAACATACAGTCATACCACAATAAACGTATATTTAACAAATAATAACAAGTTATGCAGTTAATCGAGATATTGTTCATTCAGTGCGAGATAATACGAAAATAACACAGCGGTGGTCGTTACTGAATCTCAAACACGCAACGTGACAAACGACAAGTCATTCTGAAGCTAAATATACGTGTTAAATACAGCTTATCGGAGTTTCGAGTCCCGATAAATCTGTCTAAATAAATCGTCAACAACTTTTCGTACTGTAGGTTGCTAGCGTCTTTTCGAGTGCGTATGTTAACCTAGTTGATTGGCTAAAACACGTTAAGTTAGCAACTCTGCTAACTGTGTATCCGAGATGCTGACGCTTCGTACGCATCAGGCATCACTCGGCAATGTAACACGACAGCATTAAATATGGAACACACTTCCACGATACAACATCGAGACCTGTCAAAAATATACTACAATGTGCGAAATAGTAGGCTATGAATGTCATTTAGAAATGGTTCTATTAGATAGGCCATGTATCACGTCCAGTGAGTATTTTGTCGTAACGATTAAGTCCCCCTATCATGGCCACATGGGTGCGGGATCTCTGTCCTTTCAGTTTAAATGGCAAACATGTTTTAGGGACTTAAGAGGCCATGACCCCAATATACCAAAAGAAACTCTTTTCCACCGCATTACTAAACTGCAAGTATACAATTACAGATGCAATATAAAATGAACACAGTAGACTCTACTGACTGATATCAGACACAAACCTAAGTGATTTGGCATAATATGAGCTTATTAGCAATATCAAGAACAAAGGCTGAAGGAGATAGCGCTGTCCTAGATCTCTGCCTAAGTTTTAGAGACAAAAACGTGGGAAGGAAAAAGGGGAGAGGGAAAAATGAAAAATGGGTGGGAATAAGGAAATGGGAGGAAGGAAGGGGCGAGCGTAAGGGAAAGTGGAGGGCGAAGGAAGAGAATGGAGATGGGAATGAATAGGGAATTACACAGACAAAAGAGTGACGGTGTGCCCCTCCAAAATGACAAGGTGGATCCGCCGACGCTTGCATTGTTTCAGGATATTATTATGAATATGAATTGTCATTCAGCTTGGTTGGGAGTTAAAATTTTAGACCACTTACGACTCCATATTCGTCGGTAAAGGCATGCTATTCTGTAATAATACGCTATATTTTCGAGATGGGCTATCGGTTTTAGTGTCGTTGTTCGACAGACAGATATGACTTTCTATTATTATTGCACTGCAACAACGTCTCTCTCTATCTTGTATCGTTTACGGGATCTTTCCAGTAGCTGAAATAACCTTTAAAGGTCATTCTCTAAGTAATTTCTTAACCGCACAATAAGGCTATTCAGTGATATTTAAAGGCTAATCAACATCATCGACAATTTCAATGTTAGGTAAATCAAACGGGACTTCCTATAAGCGTTCCAATAATTTCCATATCTTCGTCGTTTCCGAATATCGTTAATTTTTCCTATCCCGACTGAACTTAGCGTCCCTATTGACAGTGACCCCCTACGGAATTTCTGCAAGATCTTTCGCGCGAGAAAATAGAATATTCTAGGATATAGAGCAATCATCAGCTTTGCTCACCTTGCCTGATGTGGATTCAGGCGTTTTGATTATAGTCCGCGAGTGTGACAGACGGACAAACGAACAGCCACGTTAGGACAGCATAACCGCGCTATGCATAATATGCGTCACGCAATATAATATTGTCAATGTACAAACAAGATCACGATTTTATCAGCGTATATCTACGTGACTTCATAACAGCGATTACCAGTTCAATATCTGTATATATTTATATACCTGCATTTGACCTACAAACATTATTGTCAACGACCATCGAAAAACTAATCAAATAATCAGTCGTTCAAGTGTGGAAACGATAACAGAAAGACATCAGTAATTACTGCAGAAACAAATTCACACTGTCACAGTCAATAATAACAATAACAAGTGGTCAAAGAATTTTGATGAAAGGCCGCATCGCAGGGGCAGATTTTTTCACGAGGGGGAGCAATGTAATGTGACATGACCAGTCGGCAGCATCACAGTCCGTTGTAGCAGTGGCACTGTGATGCCGTTACTGTTTTTTGCAGCGTATAACGCAGCAATGACTGACAGTATTTTTCAATGGGCCGGGCAACCCCCAAAATTGCCCCATGCCTGTGGGGAATCTCGACCCTATCTAACATATGGTTCCTTGGGTCCACGCAAGATAGCTCCCAACCCGCATCTCGATCGGTTCATAGGTTTTTGCAGGGCTCTCGAACGTGACCGACACACAGACACAGAAAGATATGCAGACCACGCTACTCCGTCTGTAGCAATAGGCCGCATCTAGCTGTATGTATTGCTGCGATGCGGCCTCATAATATGATGCATGCATTTCTATCCCGCCGAACTAAGCGAACAGTCTGTCGAACAATGAAACATAAAGACAAAAACAGACAACAGTTTTCAAACAGACTGACGAAAACTGAGATGAAATGCGTGAAAATCATTAATGGGAAATTGAAAACGCGGCGAATAAATATTTCATAACGTAAGTGCCTACGCAAATGAGCCGATGGGTATCCAACTGAGTCCGCCAAACAATTGCAGACGGCACCCTAATTACAACCACTACATTAGGCTGACTGCTATTGTTATTGCGAACTGGCTAATTATAACTGAAGATTAAATTACCAGTTAGTCTGCAATTAGCGTACAAAATTTGTCCCATAATAAATTGTATAATACTTTGTTTTAAACAATCGCGCATTGTTCTTTGATATTTTCCCCAAATACTTACGGTACTTAAAAGTAAGTAAAACTAAGTAAAGCGCCGTAGTCGTTTTTTTGACCGTTTGAGATGAGCGAACAGAGAAAAGAAAGAAATTACAGATCGTTGGTGCTGCAATATGCAACGAGCTTGAATCAAAAGACAAGATTAATGCGATGAACACGGAAACTGGCAGAAGAGGATGAGCAAAATATATGAGTAGGAATATGAAATATGACGGTACTTCACGACTTACTAACTTTCTTCAGACTTGAAAACTAATTTTATTGACTTTTTAACACTTCACCATTCAGACCCGTTTGGATCGTCAATAGCGTTCTGGTGCGCAGTCTGTTGAACGCACACAGTTTATAGATCATAGTTTATAGTTCATAGATCACGTGTCATTCTTAGTTCATCGGTCAAACCAACTGTAATTTGTAACTATCGTCAGTTACTTGACAAAACGACAATACCAATCACAGATAGACGGAGAGCGAGAGCCGATACAAAAGCGATGAGATCACAGAGGGCACCGCGGTACAGTGGAATAAATGGTCGCCAACAGATGCGTACTCGTCGGTCATCTGTTGGGACAATTCCGTCGTCGAATGGCACGAAATGAAATTAGCGCCCGGTGCGCTGACGTGCGTGTGGCTGGCTATATAGGCCGGGGATGGACGCCGAATTTCCACAGCAGCGCCAGCAACAGCAGATGCGTCATCGACGAAGAATACGGAATGAAGCTAACTAATGGTCGTCGGTCGGGCAGTGGCTGTCGAGAGAAATGAGCAATGATCATTATCTAGAACGACCTGATCTCATTCTGTCCCGCTCTAGATGTCTATCGCTGCCGTTCAGCCCAACCGCCTTCCTCAGTGCTGAGCAGACAACATCACACCAGAGTCTATAATGATGAGTAAAACCAAAACTACAAAAGCTCTCACTCGAGGTCGCACTGACCACTTTGCGGTTGGTGTCATTTAATTATAGGTTTCAATTCAAGTCCGCTTTTCAGGCACGTTGCCGGATGGTTCTCGCAGTTTCGCTTTCATTTCAGCTGATAGAGAGACATTTTCTTTCTGTGCCATTGAACTTTGGTTGACCCATGACGTCGATCTTTACCTACGAAATTGATCTACATCGGGTAACGCAAAATATCTAGCAGTCTAGCTCAAAGGTGATTTCGTTCGAAAGTTAACACAGACTGATAAACACACATACAGACAGACGCACAGTGGACAGACTTCATTATATGGCCTCAAAGTGGTCGGTACTAAGTGTATAGCCATCCGTGACAATATTGGAACTGTACACCATTACATTTATTCTAGTAAAAATACATAATTAATAATCCGAGTTTAGTTATATTAATTGCCACGTAGAAAATAAATGCAACAAGTGTGCGTCTGAATAAAACTAGATGGCTGTATTGTGTGGAATGCCCACAATACAGTATTTGGCTTGAAGCCGTCCGCTAGCTGTGCACAAGCTGTTTACTTCCTGCATTCGACGATATCTAGTGTCACGTGCCTGCGACTGAATGATGTCAGCGTTATCTGCCATGTTACTTATTTTCAATTTCCAATTCAGGTCTGCTTTTCTTCCATGTCGGTCAGCCAGGCCGCACAGCGGCGTACTTGGTTTACCCAATATCGGACATCGGACGTTGCCGAAAATATAGGTAGGTTTCTTGTACGGAGCATACAGTCCAGGGGAATGATTTTGAAATGATTCTAACGGTAGAAATGGAAAGTAGACATCCCGTAGAGGAACCACTTGTG
>Ga0209780_1003050_pt1 | contig 12293 bp, 11 predicted proteins | sample WorMetexBAHAMAS2_FD_187384 | JGI IMG/M metagenome (GOLD analysis project Ga0209780, IMG submission 187384) | Marine gutless worms symbiont microbial communities from Max Planck institute for Marine Microbiology, Germany - Inanidrilus exumae... | ecosystem: Host-associated > Annelida > Digestive... | reverse complement strand
TTTTCGCCTCTACGGACTTTATGCCTCTGTGTTTTGGCTGCGAGTACTCTGTTCGTCGTTTTTGCTGTTGCGCCTGCTGGTACTTTTAAGCGTTTTCCGACATAAAGCGGACGACCATTTTTAAGCTGATTCAACTGACGGAGTTCGGCAACCGTTGTTCCATAACGTTTAGCAATCATCGTCAAATTTTCGCCTCTACGGACTTTATGCCTCTGTGTTTTGGCTGCGAGTACTCTGTTCGTCGTTTTTGCTGTTGCGCCTGCTGGTACTTTTAAGCGTTTTCCGACATAAAGCGGACGACCATTTTTAAGCTTATTCAACTGACGGAGTTTGGCAACCGTCGTCCCATAACGTTTAGCAATCATCGTCAAATTTTCGCCTCGGTGGACTTTATGCCTCTGTGTTTTGGCTGCGAGTACTCTGTTCGTCGTTTTTGCTGTTGCGCCTGCTGGTACTTTTAAGCGTTTTCCGACATAAAGTGGACGAGCAGTGTCGAGCTTATTCAACTGACGGAGTTTGGCAACCGTTGTCCCATAACGTTTAGCAATCATCGTCAAATTTTCGCCCCGGCGGACTTTATGCCTCTGTGTTTTGGTAGGTTTTGAGAAATTTGTCCGTGCCAATAAGCTTTTTGCTTTGGCAAGTGCCAGTTTAAATTTGCGAACATTATCAATGGGAATAGTAAGATAATACGGTCCTTTTGGCGCGGTTATTCCTCGTCTATAGGCTGGATTTAAGCGTTTCAACTCTCTGACTGATAATCCCGCCAATTCAGCAGCCGAAGATAGATCAAATCTACGACCAACATTCAAGCGTTTCAAATAAGGCTTATTGGCAATGCTTTGCAATTGAATGCCATATTTTTGAGGATTAGCTACTACTTTAGAGAGCCCCAATAATTTAGGCACATATTCACGGGTTTCTCTAGGTAATTTTAGTGACCAAAAATCGGTGGCTTCATCCAGTTGCCTATTTTTTTCAATCGCCTTTGTGACATTACCCTCGCCATAGTTATAGGCAGCCAGTGCGAGAAACCAGTCTCCTTCAAATAATTGATGGAGATATTGCAGATAATCTAAGGCGGCAGAAGTTGATTGGATGATGTCGCGTCGTCCATCATACCAATAATTTTGTTTCAGTCCATAATCTCTTCCTGTCGCTGGCATAAATTGCCACAGCCCAGCGGCACTCTTATGCGAAAGTGCTAATGGTTCATAGGCACTTTCAATGGCTGGCAATAAAGCAAGTTCCAAGGGCATTTCCCGTTTTTCAAGTTCTTCAACTATGTGATGAAGATAAGGCTGAGCCTTGTTGGTAATTCTTTTGAAATAAGAGGGAGAATTGATAAATTTATCAAATTCTCTTTGTATCCGACTGTTATTAATAGTCGGCATCCCATAACCTTGGCGAATACGTTGCCATAAGTCAACAATTCTTATAGAAGGCACTATTTTCTTGATCTTTAGTTTGGGGATGATTAAATCATCAATGATTTGTTTCGTAGTCTTAAGATTGTTTTTAGTGAGTTTAACAGAAGTTTTCTTTTCCCTGCTTTTCGTCGTAGCAGATGGTTTGATCGGTTTTGGTGATTGAGAAGAAGGTGGAATAGCGGATTGAGGATTTTTGTCTTTGATAAGCCTTTGCTTAGCTGTTGGCAAGGCTAGTTTAGTAAAAAGCTGTTCATCAACTGTTACGTTCGTGACGGTGGGTTTATTCGCCACATCTCCCCTATCAGTTGGAAGCGAGTGTGGTTTTTTGGTAGTTAAGTTGTTGCAACCAAGTAAGCTGGCAATGAGCAAGAAAAGTGAAAGTGTGCTATATATTTTCATAACTAAATTCTCCATAAATAAAAATAAAGGCTAAATTAATTATTTTGCAAGTTCCGGGCTTGACTATTGTCGCGCTAAACCTTGCCCCATCAAAATTTTATTTGATGCAGCCAGTTCAGGCAACCATTTCAGACGATTCGCATCTATTAATACGATTACTGTCGAGCCCATATTAAACCGCCCCATTTCTGCACCGCGCTGTAATACCGTTTTTTCGGAATAATGCCAATGTTCAATCTGAGATAGACGATTGGGTGTTACTGTTCCTGCCCACACGGTTTCTATACTGCCTACAAATATTGCTCCTACTAAAATCAAGGCCATAGGGCCAAATTCGGTTTCAAAGAGACAAATCACCCGCTCATTGCGGGCAAATAAATTGGGTATCACTCGAGTAGTTCGCTGATTAACGCTGAATAATCGCCCCGGCACATACAGCATATCGGTTAATAAACCAGTCGTTGGCATATGGATACGATGATAATCCCTAGGTGACAAATACAAGGTGCAAAACAAAGCTTGTTTAAATAAATTGACCATTTTCGCATTTTCACCCAATAATGTATTAAGATGATAAGAACGATTTTTGGCTTGCAATAAGCCGCCATTTTCAATTTTACCTATCTGACTGATTTCTGCATCGACGGGACTGATAAGTTCCGCATCTTCCAGCGGACGCGCCTTAGAGTTTAGAGCGCGAGTGAAAAATTGGTTAAAACTGGCGTAATCGCGCACATTAGCTGATTGTGCAGTGTTCATATCCACGCCATAATATTTAATAAAGCGTTTAATCATCCAATGGCTCACTGCTCCCATTTCTAAGCGCGTAAGTTTTAGGATTAAGCGCGACAGTAAATGTTGTGGAATAAGATATTGTGGTAAGGTCAAAATTTGATCGCTGAAAGCGTTTTTCATGATAAAAGAATCCTTTAGCTGGAGTCAACCTCTTGTCCCCAACCGAGTCTGTTGATATAAAATAAAATAAAACGCAAGATTTTAGCCATAATTTTCGTTCATCTTATGTTCTAAGCGTACCTTGCACATCTTGTTTGGTATGTCATAATTGATTTAATGTCAATGGTGGTACAATGTTTGGTTGGTGAGTACAACGAAGGAATAAAACCTTCAACACCACCAGTGAGTAAGTCCCCCAACGATACGAACCCGGCGCGATAGCTGAGGATCCCGCACCCTCTGAGAGCACGGATGTACTGGAATTTTGACTGTTTTTATTCGTTGTCCTACATTCGTTGTACTCACCATAACTAAAAACTTACCATAACTAAAAACTTGAACATCGAGTGATACGTCTCTTTAGTATCACCAATTTTCACAAAAAATTATTATTATAATTTCTTTGTAAAAGGAATTTTCATTTTGAACGAGGAATTTCCCCGTATAAAACGCCTCCCCCCTTATGTTTTCAATATCGTCAATGAGTTGAAAACCCAAGCTCGCGCACGGGGAGAGGATATTATTGATTTTGGCATGGGTAATCCCGATCAACCCACGCCTAAACATATCGTTGATAAATTAGTCGAAGTGGCACAACGCAAGGATACTCACCGCTATTCCGCCTCAAAGGGAATACCGCGTTTGCGTCGCGCTATCAGTCGTTGGTATGCTCGACGTTATGATGTATCTTTAGATCCAGAAACGGAGACCATTGTCACTATTGGCTCTAAGGATGGATTGGCACATTTGGCTTTGGCAACGGTGGAAACTGGCGATTCTGTGTTGGTGCCCAATCCCGCCTATCCAATTCATCCTTACGGCTTTGTGATTGCGGGTGCCGATATACGCCATGTGCCTTTAGTACCAGGGGTTGACTTTTTTGAGGAGTTGGTCAAAACCATTAACAATTCTTGGCCTCCTCCAAAAATGTTGGTGCTCAATTTTCCAGGCAATCCGACGACACAATGTGTTGAATTGTCATTTTTTGAACAAGTGGTTGAAATTGCGAAAAAAAATAAAATCTGGGTGATACATGACTTGGCTTATGCGGATATTGTCTTTGATGGCTATGTTGCGCCGTCGATTTTGCAAGTGCCAGGTGCATCGGAGGTAGCGGTTGAGTCTTTTTCTTTATCTAAGAGTTATAATATGCCTGGCTGGCGGCTCGGCTTTATGTGTGGTAATCCCACCTTGATTGCCGCTTTGACACGCATGAAATCTTATCTTGATTACGGCACATTTACACCAATTCAAGTGGCAGGTATTGCCGCATTAGAGGGTTCACAAGACTGTGTACAGGAAATTCGGGACATGTATTGTCAACGCCGCGATGTATTGTGTGATGGTTTAAATGCTTTAGGATGGGCGGTGGAAAAGCCAAAGGCAACTATGTTTGTATGGGCACAGATACCTGAGCAGTATAAAGCAATGGGCTCGCTGGAATTTTCTAAAAAATTATTAGCAGAGGCGAAAGTGGCAGTGTCACCAGGGATAGGTTTTGGCAATTATGGGGATGATCATGTACGATTTGCGTTAATCGAAAATCGTCATCGCACCCATCAAGCTTTGCGTGGGATTCGGGATATGTTTAAAAACAAATAATAGAGTTGCTGCTAAATAAATTTGAACTGTGATTTATGTGATTTTTATGATTGGTAAGTAATTAAATTATATATAATATAATATATTGAAATGTCTCTAAATAATAGATATTACAGCCTCATAAAAATCACATAAATCATAAAAATCACAGTTCAAAAATTGTTATTTAGCAAAAGGAGAAAAAAAATAAATGTTAAATCCAGTTAAAGTTGGCATACTGGGACTAGGTACGGTTGGCGGTGGCACGGTGCATGTGTTACAGCAGAATGCCGAAGAAATTGCCCGCCGTGCTGGGCGTGGGATTGTTATTACTCATGCTTGTGCTAAGGAATTGAATAAAACCCATCCGTATAGTACTGATGAGATTGTGCTAACGGAACAATTGACGGAGCTTGTTAATAATCCCGAATTAGAGATTATTGTCGAACTATTAGGCGGCACCACTATAGCGCGAGAGATGACATTGCAAGCTATCGCCAATGGTAAGCATGTGGTGACGGCTAATAAAGCTTTGATTGCTAAACATGGCAATGAAATTTTTGCTGCTGCACAAGATAAAGGTGTCATGGTTGCCTTTGAAGCGGCTGTTGGCGGGGGCATACCGATCATTAAAGCAGTACGCGAGGGCTTAGCCGCTAACGAAATTGAGATGATGGCAGGTATTATCAATGGTACCTGCAATTTCATTTTAACCGAAATGCGCGATAAAGGCAGTGATTTTGCCGACGTGTTAGCCGAGGCGCAACGTTTAGGTTATGCGGAAAAAGATCCCACGTTTGATATTGAAGGTGTTGATGCCGCCCATAAATTAACGATTTTAGCCTCGATTGCCTTTGGTATTCCCTTGCAGTTTGGCAAAGTCTATATGGAAGGCATTACCAAAATCACGCCAGAAGATGTGCAATATGCAAATGAATTAGGGTATAGAATCAAACATTTAGGTATTACGAAGCGTACAATAACAGGTATTGAACTACGTGTGCATCCGACTTTGATTCCCAATAAACGTTTGCTGGCTAATGTTGAAGGCGTAATGAACGCCGTTTTGATTGAATCTGACGCGCTAGGTGCATCACTTTATTATGGTGCTGGTGCTGGCGCACTACCGACTGGCTCTGCGATAGTAGCCGATTTAGTCGATGTGACGCGCACATTGACGACGGATACAGGCAATCGAGTGCCACATCTTGCCTTTCAACCGAATGCCTTGGTTGATTTGCCGATTGTACCTATAGACGAGATAGAAAGTTCTTATTATCTACGTCTGTCAGCCTTGGATAAGTTGGGCGTACTGGCGCAGGTGACAAATATCCTGAGCGAAAATGGTATTAGCATTGAAGCCATTATCCAAAAAGAGCCTATTGGCGGTGCTGAACATGTCTCAGTCGTCATGCTGACTCATAAAGTGGTGGAAAAACAATTGAATCGTGCTATCCAGGCGATAGAAAGTTTAGAAGGTATTATTGGAAAAGTGGCTCGTCTTCGTTTGGAAATGTTGGCAAGTTGAGTTCAGTAGCCTACCCCTTTTACATTTGAAGCTTGTGTAGTTAATAACAAGAGCGGTGCATTAGCAGGAGTTTATGATGGAGCTAACTACGCCAGATGGTGAAGTATTTAATAACTATATTGTTGGTCCCGAGCAGGCGCATCGTGCGGTGCTAATTATCCACGATTGGTGGGGAATACTTGATTATAACCATGAATGGGCTGATCAATTTGCTAAATTAGGTTACCGCGCCATGGTCGTTGATTTGTATGACGGCTATCATCCTGCGGATGCAAAACAAGCAAGCGAATACATGCATCGCCTTGATCAAAAACTGAATAATCGCAAATTAGAAACAGCCCTAACTACTTTGCAAACCCCCAATCGTAAAGTGGCTGTTTTAGGTTGGTCTTTTGGCGGCTTACAAGCACAACATGCTGCTTTACAAAATCCTGATAAAGTTGATGCCCTGGTGTTATTTTATTCCAGAATTATTGTGGATAAACATAATGTTGCGACATTAAATAGCCCTATGTTGGCTATGTTTTCCGAAACTGAGCGTACTTGGCCAGATAAACAGGTGGCGTTAGAAAGTGTGATGAGTAATGCCAATAAAATTTTGGAATGTTATAGCTATGATGCGGATCATGGCTTTGTTAATCCTGATAGCCCACGTTATGACAGTGAAGTGACTGAAGAAGCTTGGCAAGTGATGATGAGGTTTTTGGATAAAAATCTTGCCTAACTATTGTCATTTCGACGATAGGAGAAATCTTTTATTAAATAGATGAGGAAACAAATGGGGGGGGGCTAACTATCGTTTTTTTATATAAAGAGGAAGAATTGTGTCAAATTTTGATAATTTTAATTTACACCCTGCTATTCTTAAAGCAGTACAACGATGTGGCTATACCACACCCACGCCGATTCAATCTGAAGCCATCCCTAAAGTTCTCGATGGCTCAGATATAATTGCCTCGGCAAACACGGGGACGGGTAAAACGGCCTCTTTTGTGCTGCCAGCCTTGCAGCGTCTTACCAAGCGTCGCTTTAAAAAACAGTACGGCAAACCCTCGGTGTTAATACTAACACCCACGCGAGAATTAGCCAATCAAGTCAGTCAAGCCATTCGCAACTATGGCAGAAATGTGCGTATTTCTAATATCATCATAGTTGGGGGTATGCCTTATGGTCCACAATTGAAAAGCTTATCACGCCCTGTTGATATAGTGGTGGCAACCCCTGGTCGTTTGTTGGATATGATAGAACGCAGAAGAATTGATTTATCCAACGTCAACATGCTGGTGCTTGATGAAGCCGATCGTATGTTGGACATGGGATTTGTTGATGAAGTGAATAAAATTGCCGATTTAACACCAGAGACTCGCCAAACATTATTATTTACAGCCACTTGGGATGACAATTTGGCAAAATTAGCGCGTCGCTTGCTCAAAGAGCCTGAACGCATTCAAATGGAAACTGAGCCCACCCAGGATAACATTGAGCAGCGTTTACATGTTGTAGACGATATTGATCATAAAAATCGCCTGTTGCAGCATTTACTTGACGACGACGAATTGACGCAAGCGATTATTTTTTCGGCTACCAAAGTAGGGGCGGATGAACTGGCTGAGGAATTGAGGTACCAAGGTCATTCAGCTGCGGCTTTACATGGCGATATGAAGCAGGGAGCACGTAACCGTACTTTGATGAATATGCGTCGTGGCAAATTGCGCTTACTGGTGGCGACTGATGTGGCGGCACGCGGCCTTGATCTCACTAGCGTTAGCCACGTCATCAATTTTGATCTACCACGCTTTGCTGAAGATTATGTACACCGGATTGGTCGCACCGGACGGGCGGGCGCATTAGGGACTGCTATTTCTTTTGTGTTGCCGGATGACGCTCGCCATTTGGCGCGAATTGAACGCTATACCGGGCAACGAGTGGACAGGCATGTTATTCCTGGACTTGAGCCGACGCGCCGCTTGCAACGCGCCCAGCCCAAAAAGCGTCAATCTCGTGGCAAAAAGTACGCTGGACAGCAGAGGAATTATTATAACGGTCCTAAGCGCAAAGGTGGCCGTTATCAGCAACCACCACCTCACCATCAAAGGCGTAGCAGCACTGCTGGTAAAAAAATCTGAGTAAGTATGGTGTTGTACTACATCGTCTTATGCGTACCATCACAACGCGGTGCGTCGTTGGTGCGCTTACAGCCACAAAATGGCACTTTAGTAGTTTCGGTCAATTTTAATTGAACCGGCTTAAATTCTGTGCCTTTGTGTGCCCCGTCACAAAATGGTTGGTCGACAGACTGCCCACAGGTACACCAATAATAGGTTCCTGCTTCCAATTCAATTACATAAGGGGATTTTTTAGCGCAGACTGGCTCTGCCATGATTTTTCTCCAAAAGTTGTTATTAATCAATTATTCTCTTAACCAAGTCCCTGATTTCCCACCAGACTTCTTTTTTAATCTGATTTGATCTATAGTCATACCGCGATCCACCGCTTTGCACATATCATAAACGGTTAGCAAAGCAATTTGTACTGCGGTAATTGCCCCTTATTAATGGGAGACACTTCGCCCGCTTTAACCAAAAATCCCTTAAGTTAGTTGCTGCTTTACTGGCGAAAATGGGTCATTAGTATCCGTTGCGCTTCAGAATATCGTTTTTGCTGTCTCAATTTCCAATACATCTTAGCAGCATATCGCCAAATTTTGTCTGGTCAGTATTTTTCCATGGGGAATTCTCTTTCATTCAACATATCTCATCAAAAATTTTATTCGTGAGCCCTTTTTTTTAGTTTCATATCGCCACCTAAAATGATATATTTAGCCGCGTATACGGCTTCTAGTGGCAAGTTGCAGTATCACCTCTAGTCACAGGAAAATAGGGAGCATAACGATCATGTATGAAAAAATCAATGCCTTCTAATTGAGAATGTGAATTCAAAACATCCTGAATTGCAAATGTTGAATCTCCATTTAGCAATCCATCTGAACGGCTTGCTAAATAGGCATTTTCAGAACCTTTTGGCGCCTTTGCTAGCATCCGTTGAGTTTCCTGGTGATTAAATGAAGTGGTATCAATGGACCATGGTTTTCCTCTGTTCAAAGAAACAGATTGGCGGCTAATTCTAAAGGTGTTCTGATCAATTTTTTTTAGACTAAACCCAGCTACTTTTAGTTCACTTTGATTTCGTAATGCTCTGATGGGATTGATGGAAGTTGAAGATAGATGGCTGACCAAGACTGGAGACTCAATCCCTAGTTCAAAACGACTGTAGATGAAATCCGCAATATTACCATGTTCCTGATAAAATAGCATATTTTCTCTGGAAATCTGTTCACCCAAAATTCGGATGTCGCCATCGAAACCAGTGCTTGGTGGATCGCTCTCCAAGGGGAAGCTGCCTTGCTTAGCTTCTATTTCAGGGGTGCCGAATATAACCTGTTTTCCCGTTAATTCTGGCTGAGTAGATGCGATTTTTTGAGCCATTTGAGAGGGAGGATCGATAAATACACTACAAAAAAATAGATCGCCTGGCTTGCTGCTTTTCAGCATTTGAACAAGACTTTGGTCAATTCCCAGATTGCTCAAAGAAAAATTCCCAGCTGATAAATCAACTACGCACAACATACACAGAACTAAAATATACCCGCTATATTTGTTTTTCATCGCTATCATCCACCTTTTGCTGGACGGGGTTTGCAACCCAACGCCATTGACTTCGTTGTTGTGCTGGACGGGATTGGGCGTCCCGCCACCTCGTATGCAACCCCCATCCTTTAATGCCGGACGGAGTTGCAAACCCAGTCCAACAGATATTTTGATTTTTTAAATCAAGGATATGCACTGCAATGCAATGGCATTGCCCTACCGGTACGGTTTAATAATTATCGTAGTCTCCGCCAAAATCAGGATTTTTTGAGAGAACTTTCCGCTACTCCCGGTACTCTTAACCAAGTCCCTGATTTCCCACCATACTTCTTTTTTAATCTGATTTTATCTATAGTCATACCGCGATCCACAGCTTTGCACATATCATAAACGGTTAGCAAAGCAATTTGTACTGCGGTAATTGCCTCCATTTCTACTCCCGTTTGTCCGGTTGTTTTAACAGTGGTTTGGCAATATACTGCATTTTGTTCGGGTAATGGCTTTAAATCGACACTGATTTGCGTCAACATCAGTGGATGACAAAGCGGGATCAAATCACTGGTTTTTTTAGCCGCCATAATGCCAGCAATTCGCGCAATGCCTAAAACATCGCCTTTTTTATGTCCGCCTTCCATGATTAAGCTTAAAGTTTGCGGCTGCATAGTAATCATACCTTCGGCAATGGCAAGGCGCTCCGTACTGGCTTTTTCACCCACGTCTACCATGTGGGCTTCTCCTGCTTGATTAAAGTGGGTGAGTTTATTCATGATTTTCTGGTTGGAATCCCGTTTGCCTCTCTGATAAAATTCTGAGTGTCTCCGTGTTCAACCCATCCGGCACTCGCTCTCGCAAAGATTTCATCAACACTTTGGTTTTGATAAAGATGTAGTGAAATTTCAACAAACATAGTTAGTCGGTTCACGATGGAGAAGCATAAGGGCTTCGATTCCTTTTATCTTGACATCAGTATCACGTAACAGCGTGGGAATGCATGTTTGCACTGCTCTGCGGTGCTGTTTGCGGAGCAAACCTGAATGTACTCCTTGGTACTACTTTGTAGGAGCGTCCAGTCCTGATTTCATAAACCCATTAAAATACGCAATTTATCTTCCACAACATCCAATGTGGTAACATCAACATTACCTAAACGTTTTAATAATCGTTCTGCAGAAATAGAACGCACATCTTCACATTTGATAAAACTAATTTCTGTTAAATTACCTTCAGGGGGGATTACTCTGACATGCAAAGGTATCTTTTTGTCTTTAGTTGTGATAGGTAGCACGACAACTAAACCCGCAGGACCATGATTAAACATATCTACAGAAACAATCAGTGCTGGTCTAATCCCCGCTTGCTCATGTCCTCGTGAAGGATTAAGGTTCACACGCCAAATTTCTCCTCGACAGGGCAATAACATTTCAATTATCCTCTAAATCATCAGATAAAGTATTTTCCCAACTGGTTCGCTCATTCATTTCTTCTTCCCAAGCTTTGGGATTTTTCCTGAGTTTAGTGTAGGCTCTATTTGTCTGCGCTAAGACATATTGGCGACGATATTTTTCAATCGCTTTTTCTAACACTGCTTGTATGGAAATTTTTTCTTGTTGTGAGATTTCATGCAAAATATTTCGGGTTTCTTCACCGATTCTGATAGTATATGACATAAATAGTGTCCTCTTCTCTTGGTACGGTTTTCTCACGCTGCCAGCGTATTGACTCGTGTCCTATCGTTTTTCGTCGACATGAAGCGAGTGTAGGGTGGGTAGAAGCGAAGCGGAAACCCACCATTTCCAAATAAATGTCATCGTCTTTTTAATTGGTGGCATGATTGCGGCGGGTTTCAGGGGTTTGTAACCCAACGCCATTGACTTTGTTGTTGTGCTGGACGGGATTGGGCGTGCCGCCGCCTCGTATGCAACCCCATCCTTTAATGCCGGACGGGGTTGCAAACCCCGTCCAACATAAGCAAGGCGCTCCGTACTGGCTTTTTCACCCACGTCTACCATGTGGGCTTCTCCTGCTTGATTAAAGTGGGTGAGTTTATTCATGATATTAAAGCCTCGGCAAACGCCTCAATTTAACACAATCAAGCAACCCATCCAAATCCTCCTTGCCCGACCACAATATGCCATGTTTAGGCATAAATTCCAAAGCCTCCTTGGTAAAACCCTCATAACTGAAAAACCAAACACGCATCAATTCCGCCTTTCGATCCACCCTAACCACCTCAGCCTTACCCAATAACTCCTCCAAATCACCGACACCAACCTTACGACCACGCTGCCACTTACTTTCGGCAACCCACTGCTCAATTCCAGCACCACCATGAACGTCGATCTCAGCACCTGCACCTGCTCCCAAACGTTCTCTCAAGCGCACATAATTAAATCTAGGGACTTCAATATCCTCTTCCGCATGAAAATAGCGCCCTGGCAGTATTTGCCGCTGAGCATTAAAAAGAATTTGAGCCATATAAACTTCGGCTAAATAACCCTTTAAATCATTAATTCGTTTCCCAATAGATTGGTATTGATGTTGTAAGTCATCTCTAACCTCAGCCTCATTTTTCCCTTCAACTTCGATACGTCCCCAGACTTTAAGAAATTCCAACAAAATGGGATCTTTCACTTTCCGAAACCAGCCACCCAGTTCTAAATAATCCACCAAATCACCACGCGATAATTTGATGAGTACTAAGCGAATTTCCTCCAGAGAAATCCTTTGCCCATCTCGTTCTAACAGTGCTTGTTG
>Ga0209780_1003049_pt1 | contig 12295 bp, 9 predicted proteins | sample WorMetexBAHAMAS2_FD_187384 | JGI IMG/M metagenome (GOLD analysis project Ga0209780, IMG submission 187384) | Marine gutless worms symbiont microbial communities from Max Planck institute for Marine Microbiology, Germany - Inanidrilus exumae... | ecosystem: Host-associated > Annelida > Digestive... | reverse complement strand
ACGTGGTTGTTTCAAATATCTGGCTGGTGTGTAATAATTTGCTGTGTTTTTAGATTTTAGCTTTTTAGATTTTAGCTTTTTCGTTTCATGGGTAATCCCTGTGTGTTTCTTTTTCTTTTCTTTTTTTTACCTGCTTTATATTGTGTGTTTTCTACTGTTCTGTATGTGTATGGACCCACTGAGGTCTGAAGTAAATAAATAAATAAATAAATAAAATAAATAAATATCTAAAATAGCTACAGGCTAATTACATAGCTACTGTAAATTGTACGTAATTATTTATCCTAATATTTTTTTCAGTGACAACTGACGAAAGTGCGTAATACTGTACTGCTTTAGACACTAAATTCGGCTAGTGTAATCGGTGCTTTAGTCTTCTAGAGGATTGCCGCAGTGCTTGCAAGTCTTTTTGCCTCCAACAACAACGATTCTATTCACGGGCGCGTCTTTTGCTTGGCTTCCGTCTTTGATCTTCGTGGGATTCTCTTTCGCTGTCATCGCGTCAACTTTGCCACGCGCCTCTTCCGCTTTCTTCTCTGTCTGCTCTCCGCCTTCCTCGTCGCATTCGTCGTCTTCTTCTGCCGGTGTCTGGAAGATCTCTTCGATCTTGGAAGCAAGGCTGGTGCCTGAAAGATCCAATCGATTCTTGAATCAAGACAGCCTTCATCAACCGGTGTCTGGAAGATCTCAGATTCTTGAATCAAGGCAACCTTCATAACGGTGTTTGGAAGATCTCTTCGATCTTGGAAGCAAGGCTGGTGCCTGAAAGATCTCTTTGATTCTTGAACCAAGGCAACCTTGATCAGCCGGTGCCTGGAAGATCTCTTCGATCTTGGAGTCAAGCGAGCCTTGACGAACCTCCGGGCGAAAGATGGCGCGCTGGCGGGTCACAGCCATGGACGCAGGCTGCAGCGGGAAGCTGTGGTCAAGACTGTACTGACGCGGACGATCGTCCAGTCGACGACGAGGAGAAAGACGGATCGGACACCCGTTGAGATCGTCAGCGCGGCTACGACTGATGTGACGGGCGTAGTCGGCCACAATGTCGACGTTGTCGAACAACGCCGCGAAACTGCCGTTGATGAACTTGGGCGACATCGGAACGTTGCTCAGCAGCAGACTTGGTCCGGTCCGTAGTGGACAGCGAGCCCGATTAGCTCAGTAAAGACCGGACAGGCAGCTGAGCAGTCAAATCTCTTCTATTGCTCGACGTCGGGCAGCAGACTTGGTCCGGTCATGACTTGACAACGGCGATATGGAAAGGCTTGTTTACTCCAAACCAACGGTGAATGATCAACGGATCACAGGATGGATAGAACCTGCTTGGTTACCGAGTATGATGAGGTCGAAATTGTAGTAGTAGTAGTAGTAGTAGTAGTAGTAGTAGTAGTAGTAGTAGTAGTAGTAGTAGTAGTAGTAGTAGTACTTCTTCTCAAGACAGACTAACTTCTTCGTTTTCCTGTTCTTGCTTCTCCTCTTCTTTTTTGCTTGTTTATTCCAAACCAGGTCATCAAGTTACACAACATATCAACTTTGACTGGTTCCTTGACACCGACGTCAACAAGCTGCTGCAGCGGCTGGTTGCTAAGCAGCAGACTGAGCCCGAAGTCGCGTCGACGAAGCCGTTCGCGTTTGTGCTGGATCAATTCCGTTGCCAGCATCTTCTTTTCCTCGTCGGCTGCCGCAACCAGCGCCTCTTCCGGCGCCTCGGGGACGGTCCCGGCGGCCCAGCGAGCCGGCTCCGGGGACGCGTCGGCCGCGACCGACTGAAGGACGACTGTCGCCGTGTCCGAGATAATCTTCCAGTCACGCTCGATGTCAGCCTCCACCGTGTAGTGTGACGTCACCGTGAACCTGTACGACATCCTACGATTATGATAAGATCGCAACTCTTCGTCTGTTGATTCCGGCGCTATGTAAATCGTTTGTTTGTTTACTTAACTTCCTACCTTACTTTCTCTTTCCTTATTCGTTCTTCCTTACTTATTTACTTCCTTACTCGTTTATTTCCTAACACATCTACTTCTTAAGTTCTTTCAGAATAGGCCCGTTCCGTTACAGGCCGGAGGTCGTATTGGTGACCAAACATGGCTTTAGTTGTTTTTATGGTTCATTTTATGTTGTAGTATATTTTGTTACGAATGCATGTTTACTTAATGTTTGTTTCATTTTTTCATTACTGAGCCAAGAGATTGGCTGGGAAGAAAGTCTCCGAAATGACCTATTTTGTGTCGGGTGGGACATAAAACCTGAACTCATTCAATCGATCAGAAGTATCGAACGTGCGCTTAAAAGGTAACTAAATGGAAAGTACTCTGAGAGAGTACAACTCACCGCGAAAGCAAAATTTTGTGATAGGCATAGTTCTCCCTGACCGTTACTTACACATCCCTCTACCGATCGTAACGAAAAACAAACTTGGTCTTCCCTTTCCCCTAGGAACCTTCCCATAAAATTTGGTACAAATCCATCCACAATCTTTTTAGTTATCCTGGTCACAGACAGACAGACAGACAGACAGACAAACCAACGCCGGTAACACACATCCCCTTGCTTTCGCGGGGAAAATAAATAACCAGTTACATGTAAGTCAACGCCATACGAGTCTCAGCTGCCGCAGACAGACCCGCGCGACGCGCTACCTCACGCCCGTCGTGTTGTACACAAAGGTGGACGCTCTGTGTGATAAACTGGCGACAACATACCTTTTGGCACGGTGAAGGATACGTAGAGGGCTGCCTCCGTACCAAAAAAGACCTCGATCCGTTCAGCAGTTTTGATAGAAGTCCGACTTGTGACATACAGACAGACAGACACACCGACGCAGGGCCACAGCTAATACCGCGCTAGCACAGCATCGTGCGTGTACAAGTAACGAAAAAACAGATAATAAAGAGTTCAAGTCTTCGAGTTCAAGTCCGCAAAGGCAGTCCTGAAATAAGAGAAGAGTCTATGATAGAAATGATTTGTGAAAAGTAGGGATGCGCCTATCATTTAATTCAGTAGACCTCTACACGCAATATGGCGACCAATAAATCGCAGATGGTTCTCTATCGCGATAACAGCATTATAGTAAGTAACGGCCAGCAGCCGCCTGTTACGTCAGCTCGGCAGCCTTCAATGATTTTTATTCATCTGAATATCACTTAATTTTGCATTACGTCGCAAAAACCTAAACGTTCTGCTATTGAGTACTTTAGTTGATTCTTAATTTCTTAACATCACCGAATTTCGTCACTATCGCCATATTCGTTTACAGTATCGTATAATTTATTAAACGTTTACACGACAGTTATCGTGGGTTGAGGACCTGATGATGTAGCGACCCTGGAGTGAAGCTGGTACCATGTGCACCGTGCCAGACGAGTTGAGACGTCGTAGTAAGATCTCTGTCAGACTGTTCTCACCCTACAACGGCAAAACAAGGCGTGGAAATTATTCTATGCAATATCTATGGTTTGCCCACTTTTGGTGATACACATTGCAGGCGTGTTCGCTTATATTACCAGCAAGAATTTAGTTATTAATTAATTAGTAATAATTTACTACTATCATTAGTTAACTATTACGTAATTTGTATTACCTGATTCCATAGTCGACTCAGCCTTCTACCCTCCGTGGGACGGTAAAATGAGTACCAGCCAAAGTGCGGTGATGCTCTGCGGCTGGGAAGGTAACCGCAAGCCTGGCGGAAAGTAATGGCAGCCTACCGCCGGGTGGATGGGTTAGTCACCTGCGGGCTGACAGCCTGTACACCGGGATCAGCTCCGGACCCAACGCTCGGTAACGAGTATGGAAAGCCTTTACTTTTTTATTACCTAATTACTGTTTTCTCTTATTATTTTATTTTTATATTTTACGTATTAACGGTACTTAATGTAGTTAGTACTTAATTTAGTTATTAGTTTAGTTATTAGTTTTAGTATATCGCAAAGTATGGTGATCAGCGTGTGTATGTTTGTCTGATTGTTTGTCTGTCTGTCCGCTCGCATATCTCAAAGAACAACACGTCCAAATTTAACCAAATTTTCTGTGCATGTTACCTGTGGCCGTTGCTCGGTCTTCCCCTGACGGCAATGCGTTATGTTATGTACTTCCGGTTTTGTGGATGACGTCACGTTTCTACATAATGGAGAGAGAAGGCCAGAATCAAAGACGATGTGTATGTTTTATCCAGTTCGCAAGGTGGCGGCCTCGGGGCGAAGTATGCCGTCTCCAACTGCATCTTGTTTAAACTGAGTGCTTTCAAATAATGTATACATCATACATACATACATACATACATACATACATACATACATACATACATACAATACTTAATTATACGCTAATTACAAAACTAGAATGTTGGCAATTATCGTGTCAATTCCCAACCTAAAGATCGCCCGTCTTGTCCAGTTTTGACCGTGGCAATTCGATGTATGAACAAATTTTCCCACACCCAGTATAATCTAGCACGTCGACCTCCGCCACTGTTTAACCGACCCCTACCAAATTTGGTGAACGCATAAGCTAATAATTAATGACTAACGCTATTGTTTTCGATTTTCTATTTTCCTTCCACATCACGAGTGACGGCGTTTAATATGTTACGGTTATACGCGAAATTGGACGAATTTTTTGCGCCCCTGGTTTTGGTTAAAGGGCACTTTCAGGAAATCGGCATAGCGGCGCTTCTTTTGAGGCTGAAGTCACGTCATGTAGCAAAAGTTTCGAGAATGTCGGTTGACGGACGAGTACGTCGGAGAAAGTGAGTTGACAGATGAAAAAGAAGAAACACGCGCAAAACATAAGATGGCGTTCGCAGAACGGGCGATCTAATTATAATGTTCAACAGCGTAGTAAAATTGTTAATCAGGAAACAAGCTAAATTAAAAAAGTGCGATTTCATGGAACGTTTGAATATTGCAGTACCAGCGATATAATGGATGTTGGTATACATCGTCATCACGTTTAAATGTTCAGCTGAGGACTACAGATGGTTACCTTGAGGCGGAATACAACCATTCCCAGATGACGTTTGGCGGGCACTTCAAAGCGTCGGTCAGACAGTACAAGTACTTCGAACTTCTTGGCCAATCTTACTCCCTGTACGCCAAACACCAACTGATAGCGTCGGCGTGGTTAATTCAGCGGGACCAATCTTGTAAAATCATATTACAGTGATGAACTTTGAAAGAAAGCAAAACAATTCTATCTATACTACAAAATCGCTCTGTTGCGGGTGGTGCGTGGTCGCTGTCACAGCGCAGCCACGTCATTGGTCGATCACGGTGAACAGCGGCCACGCGACGGCGGAGTGATGGGGACGAAGAGGAGTGGCAGCTGCCTGCGCAGCGAGCTCACGGACGGAAGTCAAGCCATCAGTAAACGGAGTTATAGGCCCACAGTGACGTGAGGCACGAGGAGGTTTGTTCGAAATAAAGACAAGTGAACAGAACATATGTTAACTAGAAAACATAGGCAGTCGTATCGACATGCAGACCCACGCCGACAGCAGCAGCACACGGCCGTAGCAGCACGCGTCACTAGCAACCGTGCGACCGTGACAATTATCGTAACCGTGTGACCTTGACCTTTTACCTTTTAACATCTGTATCAATGCATGCCGAGCGACTACTATGGAGTATACGTGTACCTAGTTTGGTGTCGATAGCTCAAGCCGTTCTCCTTTTAGAGCGCGGACAAACAGGCAAACTGAGAGACAAACAGACAGACGCGACTGAACGCCCTACCCACGCCGGCGGCTATACAGCCGGAGTGGGTTACAAATAGCATTAACTATATGTTAACAATTAGGCATATTCTAAGTGCCTAATTTTTGCCGCAAATTGCAATATACGTGGGCTATAAAGTTATGAACAGGTTCCAGGATTTGGGGGTGGGGCCAAGAGCTGTCTTCGAAGTCAACTTGAACAGGATCTCACGTACTTTACGCAGTTATTTTCAGTGCACGTTAAAAGCTGCCATACTGTTACATATACGAAGTTTACTTGAATTTCTGACTGGACGTGGAGATATTTTACGCAAGAAGGATACTAGAACAATTGAAAACATACCTCGCGGACATGCTGCTGAAGCCCGCGAATTCCGAATGAGCGCATGACAAACCAGAGCTTAAGCGCACGAAATCTTTTACTCAGCGGTATCTGCCAGTGCTGCGCGTGCACATAAAATAAATAAGTAAACTAAAAACATAGGCAGTCGTATCGACATGCAGACCCACGCCGGCAACGGCCGCAGGTAGCACAGCGGCGTATAGGCGTACGGAATCCGGGTAATGGTCACTAGCAACCGCGCGACCATAACAGTTTTCTTAACCGTGTGATTTGACCTTTGACCTTTCGACCTCTGGGTCAATGCATGCCGAGCGACTGCTGTAGAGTATACGTGTAATAAGTTGGTGTCGATAGCTCCAGCCGTTGTCCTTTTAGAGCGCAGACAGACAGACAGACGGCGACTGAACGCCCTACCCACGCCGGCGGTATGTCGGCGTGGGTAATAAATAAATAAATAAATAAATAAATAAATAAGTAAGTAAGTAAGTAAATAAGTAAAAAAAGTAAGTAAATAGATAGATAGATGGATTGATGGATGAATCGACTGATCGCTCGATTGATCGATACATAGATAGATAGATAAATAAATAAAAAATACACACAATATTTGTTGCAGTCATACACACCAATCACAAAAACTGTATATACAAACAAGCTGCCACGTAAGACAGAACTTATACAGTTGAACACAAAAAAACCAATACCAAATGGACACAAGTAGGCTATGATGGTCCTCCTTGTTGAGACGTTGTGGGACAGACAGACAGACAGAGAGACAGACACGCTGATCGCAATACTTCGCATCCCTACCGGAGGCGAAGCAATAATTATTACTTATTATTATTATCACTATCATCATAATCATCATCATCATCATAATCACCATTAGCATCAGCAAATAAATAATTTCACTTGCCATGTAGTCAATAGCGGACCCTGTTTATCAAACACACACAGACAACATAACCAGTTATATGAGGCTATTATGAACATTTATAGTATTATTAACCAGTCAATTATGCGAAAAGAGACGCCGTCATTAGTTGTAAATCTCATTTATAGCTTTTTTTGCGTGATAAAGTGCAATTTCCTGGTTACCACTGCCCCCACCTGTGTTGGGTATAATATTGTTACTGGTCCGCTTAATGGGCCAGTATTGTTTTGCTCGCGGGCGTCTGTCGTTGTCGTCTGTCGTCGTCTGTAACGCTGCCGGCGGGTGCACCAGCCGGCCGCCGGGCGGGTGGACGGTCGGCGGGCCGGCGGCCGGGCGCGTGAGGGTAGATACTGCACGGCGGGCCAGTCGTGTTACGTTAGGGCGACACCTTGTTTTATAAGTAGTCGCACTACAATTATTAGGCCGCATCGACTGCACGCAGTGCATAGATGCGGCCTGCTTCTACAGATGTCGTACGTAGCGTGGTCTGTGTGTCTGTGTGTTGGGAACACGGGTGAGCTGTTCAAAAACGGGTCAACCGATCGAGATGCCGTTTTCGGGGCTCACTCGCATGGGTCCACGGAACCATGAATTAGATGGGGGTCCAGATCTCCCACGGGAGGGGCACTTTGAGGGGGACATGTGCCAGCCCATTGTATAGCACCTACATATGAGTGCACTGTGCACTGTTCGCCTAACGTAACTGCATACAATCATCCACTCATTGAGGGAACAGTAGAAATTATCATTATAGGCTGGAAGAGCTAATATTGTAAACTAGCGGCTTACCCGGCCGAAGAGTCATATATTTGATTCTGGTGCGGCCTATTAAACGATATATTGAAGAAAAGCAGACTGAATTGCAAGCTGAAAGTAAGTAACACGGCAGATAACGATGGCATCGCTCAGTCGCAGGCACGTGATACTAGGCATCGTCGAATGTAGGAACTAAATAGCTTGTGCGTCAGTAAATAAGTAAACAGTTGTGTCACTTATCGAGTACGCCGGTCGTAAACGCCCTTTTCAAGCCTATATTGCGGTGTGTCTCCAGATACACTGCAACCCGTCTAGTTCCTTAATATTCTAAGATTAATTATCGTTTCTAAACTTACATTTATTGAAATACATGCTCGATATGTCGATACTGACACGAAATATCGATAACAGCCCAGCACTATTTTCGGTTACCTGTGTTCTCATGTCGTAGATAGATCGGTTGAACATTGAACGTTCGGTGAAGGGCGTGGCTATCCTTTACCCTGTAAACATGTGACGCCGTACAAGCAATAATTCTCCCATTTCCTTATATGTACAACGACGTAAAAACATTCGAAATAATCAGGAAAAATCACCGTGATACTATGTTTCAATCAATGGTCGCTTCCCCCTCCCCTCCAATAAGTTGAATACAGGACATTTGTGTAGCGCCTTATCGTGAAAACGCACCTCTAAAGCGCTCAGAATGGCACTTGTTAACGAGCGATCACAGTTTTACCTGTCGCCCGCACGTTTATCCACGAACGGAATAAGTTGAGCCGTTCTGACTTTCCTCCCCAGCATCACCGCACTTTAGTCGGTACTCGTTTCCCGTCCCACAGAGGGTAGGAGGCCGAGTTGGCATGGGTGGCTGGTTACATACCGACGTGGTATGCCCGCCCGAAGACGGTCACCCATCCCAGTACCAACCGACAGTTAGTGCGGCGGCCGGGGATCAAACTCACGACCATTGAGTCGCAAGTCCGACAAGACACAATAGGCAGCATCTAAGCTATGATGACTGCCTGGAGGTTAAGAGGGAAAATAATAATAATAATAATAACTGTTTCGTGCTGTATTGTGTATGACAGTGTTGTGCACGATGACATATACACACGTGTGAATAGTTCTTTAATTTGCGTGTTGGTTTAGGTTTAGAGTCATTTTTATGTGTTTGTTTAGGCTTAACATTTTCTGTGTTTTTGGGTTAGCTTAGATCATTTTATTTATTTCTGCGTTGCTTGCTTTTGTTGTGTTTGGTTTAGTTTCGCCAAGAGATCGGCTGCGAAGAACGCCTCCGAAATGACCTTTTCTGTGTCGAGTGGGGTGTAAAACATTAGCTCAATCAATCAACCAGTGTTCGCTTCAGAAATGTCCTCTGTCGTGCTGGATCTGTCATCAGAGGCGCCGGCACGTTTTGAATGTTACCGGTCTGCATCTTCTCAAAATAATTTGTCGGCTATATATAGCTAAGCTGTCTGAGATAACTTCAGTCATACATGTTAATGTAAATACGACGTTGAATTAGGTTGAAACCGCCTATGCGTGCAAATATGAATAACACAACACTAAGGGCCGGTTTTTTCCACCGCAAATTAATCTCCCATTAACGATAATGGGAGATTAATCTGACCGAGGTCAGACCGACCGCGTTACCATGCCCATACGCGCTGGACATTGACCTTTGACCTTGACCTATGACCTTGACTTTCAATCCCAGGCGAGCTATGGTCATGACCCACATACACACAAAAACTCCAGTTCAAAGCTCAGTCGGTTCAAAAAATAGCGCGAAAACAAACGGACTGGCGGACGGACAGACAGACGCTACTGATTTCTTTATCTTCCCGGCTAATTGGTACGTGGGTAATTCCCGGCTGGTTGCGTGGCACAGTGGTAGAACGTCGGTCTTTGGCAGGCGAACTTTCCTGTCCTGCGCTCGACCTGTAGCTGACGGGTGACCACTTATGTGGGCAAACCGTCCGCTATATGTCAACCAACTAGGCCAACTCAGCTTTTCATCCCTTCTGGATCGATAGATGAGTAGTAAGCTGCAATTGGATGTCTTCTACCTGAGTTAGGGGTAGCGCCGTCTGGTGAACGCTTACGAAGGAAAGGCAGGCATGGTGTATTTGCAGGTAAAACTGTGTGATCCATGCCTGATCGCTTTGAGATATACATAGTATATAAATGGCGCTATATAAATACTCTTCCTTTCCTTTTTCCTTTAATACGGTCGGTAATAAATAAATAGAATAGATGCTAAGTGACTAGCAAGGAAGAATGACCTATTTTTGTGTCAAGTATGAAGTAAAACCTCAACTCAGTTAGTCAGCGAGAGTATGGTGGTAATTTACCACATAGCGGTGCAGTCGAAATGTACCATCATCCACTTCGACGGGTTGAACGCGAATGACGACGAATATTCGACACCCGACATGAACACGCGGAACTCCGGACAGATAAATGCGGTTCCAGCGTACGCCGCGTCAATATGCATCCAGATGTCTTCTTCGTCGCCTACAACAGCAAGACTAGCAACTGTAGCATATTTCAGTATTATTATCCCCGCGAAAGCGAGGGAATATGTTTTCACTGGCGTTGGTTTGTGTGTGCGTGTCTGTCTGTCTGTCTGTGACCACGATAACTAAAAACATTGTGGACGGATTTGCACAAAATTTTATGCGAAGGTTTCTAGGGGAAAGACCAAGTTCGTGTTTCGTTACGATCGGTAGAGGGATGTGGAAGTAACGGGCAAAAAACTCCGTAAACCGGCGATTGTTTACAAAATAGCTCCGTCGGGAAATTCGAAACTAGCGGGCCACAAAATAGTAGGTGTGGCAAGTGTTGCCAAGTGTTGACGACAAAAACGCTTTCGAGGGGATTTGTACTCTCTCAGAGTACTTTCCATTTAGTTGAAGTAAGTAAAAGTAAACAGTTTATAGCTGTTAGCAACAACTTAGCCTTACCGCTGCAGGAAACTCACATGCCATATGGGATCACACAATGTTACCTGCCACCCGGCAGAGGTGAGAATCCCGCCTTTCTCCCCATCTGAAGCAGGTCTCGTGGCGTTAAATAGCGATAGCGACCTCTTGCTACACACGGAGTAGCGTAGTTGGTCGGTCTGTCTGTCTGTCTGTCTGTATGTCTGTGTAAAACGGTTGAACCGATCGAGATGCTGTTTGGAGGGGCCGGCTCGTGTGAGCCGAGGGAACCATGTGCTAGATGTGGGCTACAATCCCCCAACAGGAAAAGAGCTATTTTTTGGGCGTTGTCCGCTTTATTGAAGAGCATTGTGAGCCTTTGCAGCGGTGTACGCTAAAACGGCTAAACCGATCGAGATGCCGTTTGCGGGGCTTACTCGTTTGAGTTCAAGAGAGACAGAAAAAAGAATAACCAAAAGAACAAAAATACGTAAAAAACCATACTCGCCTGTGTTTCGGCACGCGTTAAATGTTTAACGGTGACGAAGTATTGTAATGAGCACGTTTGTGTGTATGTGTGTGTGTGTCTGTGTCTGTGTGTCTGTCTGTCCGCGAGCACGTCTCCCGAACCTCACTTGCGATCTTTACCAATTTTTGCGCATGCTGCCTATGGCCGTGGCTCGGCATTCCTCTGGCGGGGTGACAAAATCCCAAGGGAAAGGGCAATTTTGGGGTCTTTTCTTCCCCACTGACAAATCATTGTACAGCATAGCATTTGGGACCCATACAAAAACGGTTGAACCGATCGAGATGCCGTTTGAAATGATGACTCGGGTGGGCCCTAGGTACCATGCCTGGACGACCGATCATTGCGCCGACGGTTGCGTCGTGTAAACGCCGCATAATACGCCCTAGCAAGCATATCGTATGAAGCAATGCGTCGCATTTTAGGCCTGTTGCTACAGACGGAGTAGCGTGGTATCTGTGTGTGCATGTGTGTGTATGTGTTTGTTTGTTTGTCTGTCTGTCTAACTGTTGGTCATGTCCGTGAGCCATGCAAAAACGGCTGAACCGATCGAGATGCCGATTGGAGCGTAGACTCGAGTGGGCACAAGGAACCACGTATTAAATGGGGTCAAGATACTGCAAGACGAAGGAGCAATTATGTGGGTTGTCCAACCCATTAAAAAGCATTGTGAGTCGCTGGTGCGGTGTACGCAGCAAAAACGGCATCAATGCGGCTGCTGCAGCCGACTGCATTGCTCCCGACTGGCCGGTGTCATATTAACCCGTTGAAAATCCGCTCCCTCTGCGATGCGGTCTCTCATCAAAATTTGTTGACTACTTGTTATTTTGTCAATTTCTCTTAAACGTAGTTGTTAGATTGATGCGACTCTACGTATTACTGCATGTACTTGTTTTAGTATTTTTGTGCGGCGCCGCAGAGCCCTGTAAGGGGCGCCGTATAAGTTACTGCGATGATGATGATTATGATGATGATAAATGTAAAAAACTGTCGTTTTGTAACAACGTGTAAGGCCCATAACTGACACATATAAAACAGCAAAAATTCTTTTTGGCACGTCAAGGGCTGTGGATATAATACACAGTTCTTATTA
>Ga0209780_1003048_pt1 | contig 12296 bp, 7 predicted proteins | sample WorMetexBAHAMAS2_FD_187384 | JGI IMG/M metagenome (GOLD analysis project Ga0209780, IMG submission 187384) | Marine gutless worms symbiont microbial communities from Max Planck institute for Marine Microbiology, Germany - Inanidrilus exumae... | ecosystem: Host-associated > Annelida > Digestive... | reverse complement strand
GTACTCACAAGAGTGCAAAGACCCACGCTGGCATCGGTTTTGTGACTCGTGACCTTGACCTTCGACCTCTGCAGTGGCAGCGGGAAGGGGAGGGCTAGGGGCATGCGCCCCGGGCGGCACTGTGCAGGGGCGGCATTTCGAGGGGCGATTTTTTTTAATTTGGTCGCCTTGGGCCCTTGGCACTTGCATCGTTTGTGCGTCAGCATAGAGATGAGAGCGCAGTAGGTTAATTCTTTATTAAGTGCGTTGTATTGGCTGCACTGCTCACCTGAGTGACCCGTTTATCAGTTGACTTTAAAAATAATTAGGCCTAATCGTTAATTTCCTAATATTATTGCAATGCTGAACTAGGGTAGAGTATTTCCATCATGACAGTGATAGTTATCGTTTATTTGCAATATAGCTTTGTGTATATACCAGTTTTCGCACGACACAGACGTATTACTCAATCATTCAATCAATTTTATTGACGAAAGAGTAAAAGCAACCACTGACATCGTCACAAAGATAAACACAAATTACGCAACAATAAAACAGATACAACAAGAAAGACAACTATGTATAGCGTAGAAATCTGTAGAAATTACTGTTGGATGATAAGTCCGTTTTCTGTACAGCTGAAAAGAGGAAGGACCGGGACTAAAGTATATATTAAATTTAGCGATATGCAACTATTAAGAATGATCGAACATTGTAGGCCTAATCGTTTCCAGCTATTAATCACGTGATTATTCACTATTCTATGCATCAGTTTGTGCACGTAGAACTGCGTGTCAAACACGATTTGTTGTACGCAGAAACTTTTTGGCGATGTTGAAGAAATTCTTTGCAATAGATAACGTTACGATAAACGATGACACACCGTTATGGCGGCGTATTAACAGGAGAACGTGCATCTCTGCTCGCAAGCACTATATATAGCGCCTACTGCAGCATTTCTACGTTTTGCTCATTGAGTTGACAATCATGAGAAGCCAACGAAGTTGGTTTTACATTCCTATCAATCAAGTCACCAGCAAAATATAATTTCATCACATTATTAAACTGTAGCGACGGCATGCATTGACTGTATGACTTCGGAATAGGTGCTACTGAAGTTCAACTGCGAAAGAAGCTCAGCTATCGCAGAGGACTGCACGACGCACTGTGTCAGTTGTAATATTTTTAACTGCTGCACAGCTGGACAAACAGACACATTTTTACCTCGCGACGCTATGCTAGCGCGGTATATGCTGTCGTCGTGTATCCGTCTGTCCGTCCGACACACTCCTGTATTGTACCAAAACGGCTAAACGTGAGATCACGCGAACAAGGCCATACGATAGCCCAATAATTACTCTAGTTTTCTGACGCCAGATCGGCGATTTTCGACCAATATCTCGCTATATCCAAAAACGGTGCAAGATAGGGTCATAGTTACTATGGAAGGCTAATAGAAACATATCGAATCTGTACGTAAATTCACCAAGAGGAGCGAAGCGTGCTTGATCCTGTTCTTTTCCTCGTCTACTGTGCCGCCGACGTCATAGCAATCGCCCTGCGATGGACTCAAAGTGCACTCATATGCCGATGACACTCAGCTATATTTCCACGCTGACCCCTCGGCAGTGGACAACAAAGCGCAGAAGCTGGTCACATGTGTGAGTGATATCGGCCGGTGGATGTGGGCCAATCGGTTGAAATTAAACCAGGAAAACTCAGTTCATTTGGATCGGTACACCACACCAACTGGCATAAAGTTTGGGTATGGATGATTACGTGTATAAATCACAGCGTATAATTAATGTCACAGAAGTGGACCCACTGTAGAAGTCTTGTTGTCAGTATATTGACAATGTCTTCACAAAACGCGTCTTCAGTTCTTGCACGTATGGAGCGATTCACCTCATTAATGATAATATAGCAAGGTGTCGCCCTAACGGGACGTAACTATACTGGCCCGCCGTGCAGTGTCGACCGCCCGACCGCCCACGCGCCCGGCGGCTGGCCGGCCCGCCCGCCGGCAGCGTTACAGACGACGACGACAGACAACGACAATAGACGACGACAGACGCCAGCAAGCAAAACTATACTGGCCGATTAGGCGGGCCAGTAGTAAGCGGTAAGCTACTGACTAGTTTAGTTGCTATTCTAAGTACAGACTCGGCGTTCGTCTAACGAAGAACGACCGTCCGCATCGAGTTGCGTCGCAGTAAAACATTGATCTTTGCCGGAAGGTCGACTCCACTAAGGCGCTGCCCGTGGACCGCCAATTCCCACACAGCCCATGATAGCGCTCGATTTATGGAGCCTTCGTATAGGTAACAAGGCAGCAGAGCTTGCGCTGCCGCTGACATGGAACTATATGAAGCGGCAGAGAAATTACATAGACTTGGGTCCTAAACGATTAACCTAACTCCGATGCATCGTCAGTAATCGTTTTATCTGTGCGTTGGTAACAAAAACCTTATAGTCCTTGAGTCACGTTTATAGTTCAACACTCGACCACATGCAGACGAATTTAAGGGGCCACCCCGACTTGGCCCCAACATGCCAAAAGGTGGTGCCCTCCCTTTTCCTGTACATTAATAATCTGCACGTTACAATATCTGTCGAACATAATAAATCGGACATTCTGGCAGTTTCACGTACGTAAAAACATTTGGCGGCGAGGCTCCGCCCGGATCTATAGCAGCCTACTGCATTCTTCCGCACAGGATTTCGAGGATCATAACGAAATAGGAGGCGAAGGAAAATAAGGGCGGAAAGAGAGCCTAAATGAATAGGATATGGAAAGTGAAGGGCCGTTCAGTCGTTACGTAGCCGGTACTCGGTAGTCGTTTTATCTATGTGTTGGTAACGAAAACCTACTTGTCCTTTCAATAACGTTTTTTTATAGACGGATATAGGGGGCCAAGAGAGTGATGAAGAAGTGAACGGTAGCGATGTTTAGGGACTATACCATACCATACCATAGTATACCATCGTTTTATTTCAGGCAACAAGAGCCGATTAACTCACGTATGTAGCGTGACTATGGGGAGAAAGCGTAGAATTAGGCGAAGAAAGATGAGGCGTGACACGACATGACGGACTGGATCCGCCCATGCACTCGACAGACTTTGCACAGCAAACAGCAATAAGCGACTGGTTCGCTGCCGATATTGGGTTGACACGGAAGAACAACGATCAGTGTGGGAATTGCGAACGGGATTGTAACTAAAATGGCGCCGACCTGGCGTAAAAACCGACGACGTTCGCCGACATTAACCAGAGAAGCGCAGCGGGAAGCACCACGAACCGAACATTAATATCGATTTAGTCGTTTCCTGCGACATTTTGTTAATTAAAAGTGGTATAGCATGGCGTGCAGTGTATTACAGCACAGTGCTTCGACACGAAGTCAGTTCTGCGAACAGCGTTTTCATCACTGACCTGTCAAAACATACTTTATACGAAACGATAGAATTATTTATTTAGTAGACATGGTAGCAGCCGACTGTGGGTTCACTTCGCACCACGCAAGAACGTGTTCAGCTGAAGCTGTGTAAATTCATGGACGGACACATCAAAGCTGCGTTCACACTGCGTTCGGTGCGTTGCGTTGCGGTGCCGCGAGACACCAGTTCCGCTATAAATGCAATTTAACTCTACTGCATCGATTTGGATACGGAGTCGGTGGCTATGCCTCGAATAGGCATGGTACGCCTATTTTCGTCATGAACAACTATGGCATAACAGTATATCAATGTCCTTTCTTAACTTTGGCTATTCGTAAAAATGTATAGGGTATCTAGTTTCCACCTCTTTTATCCAATATTGCTCGCTACTTTGTCGTAAGAATTTCCCTACTTTTCAGTGACCAGAACAAACAGACAGAGAGATGTGGTTGCGGCCTAAGTAATTGGGTTTTATATATAAAATAAAGGTAAAGTAAAGTAAACAGTGTATAGCAGTTAGCAACAACTTAGCCTCACCGCTACGGGAAACTCACATGCCATATGGGATCACACAGTGATACCTGCACCCGGCAGAGGTGAGAATCCCGCCTTTACCCCCAGCCGAATCAGATACTCGATTTAGCGAGGGGGACTTAGGGGTTCATCTATGGCTCGTTCGAAAGCGCGTGGTTGACTTCCTATTAGTGCTAATTGAACTTTTTTCGCCAGCTCTCATGGTTGAGGCGCAAGGCAATAATACAATAATAAGCGCCTTTGGGCGTGTTGCACTCGTGTTTCGGTGCGCTGATAATTTGCGTGTTTTTGGTCGCTGAAGCCAGTGTTGAGTTGTGACTTTACCGGCTTTGTATCGGCTGTTGTCTGATCATCTCCGTGACCCATCGCTCAGCATCGGATCTTCTCGATCTGCATTGAAAACATTCCTTTTCACAACGCACCGGGACACGTAGCGCATTAGAGGCGCTTTGCGTAATGCGCTATACAAATTAACAATCATCATCATCATCATCATCATCATCAAGGCTGAGTTGACCTATGTTACGTGAAAGCGGACCGGCTGAAAATTGAAGCCGCGACCTGTCAATCGCAAGTCTAACGCCCTACCGCAGCGCCACCACGCAAGCCGATAACAACTTCAAATCCGTAATAACGATGACATGAAACAATATGCAAGCTCTGGGTCTATTACTTGGATTCGTAACCATAATGTACAATCAGAAGACGCCAGCGCTCACAAGAGTGCAAAGACCCACGCCGGCAATGTTTTTGTGACTCGTGCAGACTTGACCTTTGATATTTGACCTCGAAATAAATGGGTTTCCACTACTTTCCATTACAGGACTCAGCGTGGAACATTTCTGTGTGTGTCAAGTTTGGTGATCCTAGCTGCATGGATTTTTGAAATATCATGCGGAAAAACAGACAGACAGAGACGCTGATAAACGCCATCGGCGTGGGTAATTATAAATTACAGTTGAATTATATTAAATTACAATTTGCAGGAAAAGTACCGCAACACTATTGTACCGCTGCTGAAAAATGGTTATTTTCTGAATACTGCATTATTTACGTTGATGTATGCAATTGATTCATCAGCTAATTTTACACTGCTTTATTCATTTGAAATTAAATTCAGTTCGGAATAATAATAATGATAATAATAACGACGACGAAGACGATGTCAAAGTCATACCCAAATAAAGAGCTTACTCGAGTCCACTTAATCAATATGTAAAACACCAGCAGGCGCTGCGAAAGCCAAAATCAGCGTGGCCGACTTTGTTGCAGTGGCTTTATGATCTCTTGCAGTCACCGCTTAAGCCGGTGAGCTAAGCCGGTTTTAGCCCTCAGGGAAATTCTTCTTTTACCGCCTCGCGGAGGCTGAAACTAGCGGTATAGTGCAGTAACTGTCGGTACGTAATCCCGTACCAGCAGCTATCGTAAACCACGAAGGTAACAATTTGATTTTTTCCGTGCGCAGCTGACTTGTGCGTCTTCATACTGTGATTTACACAATGTTAATGTAAAATAATAATGATATAAGTAGACAAAATGTCTTCCATATATCATTAGGTTAATAAATGTGTACAGTTTTTAGTGACCGGGTATGCTCGCCCACGGCGTTTACCAGTCGCTTCTTGCAATAATTTATTCGGAGACCCAAATCGCCATAAATTAATACAAGTTTTACGCAATCTAAGGTCGTTAGTTTCAAAGCCACTTGAACTCAGAAACTGTCACCCCTCGTAACGACTGGCCTTCAATGTAATTCGACCCGGTCGCTTCTCTCAGCACTTGCTGAGCTCTTATTCTGCATATGTAACTTCTATAAATGCATCGACTGCAAAACAAGATTCTGATACTAAGTCTACATTGAATACTGGCATTTCAGCTAACTGATGAGAGACGCAATTAGGCGTAACTATCGTAGTCAGTGACATCAGCAATGTTAGAGGAAACTAGTCTACTAATCGTAATGTATATTTGTCATTAAACACTACACATTTTATCGAAAATTGCAAAAAGTTATCTCAAACTCAATTGTTCTCCCTGCAAAAGCGAGGGAGTATGTTTTACCGGCGTTGGTTTGTGTGTCTGTCTGTCTGTGTGTCTGTCTGTGACCACGATAAATATACGGGAAGGTTCCTAGGGGGAAAGGGAAGAACAAGTTCGTGTTTCGTTACGATCGGTAAAAAGATGTGGAGTAACGGTAAAAAACTCCGTAAACCGGCGATTGTTTACAAAATAGCTCCGTCGGAAAATTCGAAACTAGCGGGCCGCAAAATAGTAGGTGTGGCAAGTGTTGCCAAGTGTTGACGACAAAGACGCTTTCGCGGGGATTTGTATTCTCTTAGAGTACTTTCCATATAGTTTTATAATATGGTATAGCTGAAAAAAACAAGAAGGACAGCTACCACAGAGAGACCGCGCGACGCGCTTTGTTAGTAAATTCGTGTATGTTTCACGAGCTATGGGAGTTATAAAGGTTTCACACAGCAAAAGTGACCTTCCAAGTCATTCAATGGCATTGGCAATGGTGCCATTCGATAGGCCACATACGACTTTCTGTTAGTCTGCCATTGCATTCCAAATTTTAATCTTTATCTGTACCCACTACGAAGATACGAAAGGCGATACAAAATAGCGAAAATTGGGTGGTTTGGGCTAGTTAGGGGTCACTTGAAGGTCACTGAAAATAGCGCCATTTGATAGAGAACATATTAGTTCCTATTAGTGTATCATAGTAACTATGTCCCTATCTTGCACCGTTTCCGTGATATAGCGAGATGTTGGTCGAAAATCGCCAATTTTAACCTACCCCATTTTTATTTGGGGCCCCAGTAGACAGTGACCCCGTTGGAATTTTGCCGACTTTTTGGCGTCAGAGTCCCTGTGCTATCGTATAGCGTTGTTTGTGTGATCTTGTTTAGCCGTTTTTGTAAAGCGCCGGCTTGTGACGAACGGACAGACGGACAGACAGACAGACAGACGGCCGGCCGGACATACGACGACAGCACATACCGCGCTAGCATAGCGTCGTGCGGTAAAAAAAAAACAAGAATTGAACATTTATCGCTAACTTTGAACTCACTCGGAAAATGTTCGTTACTAACGCCCGGTAGGGGGTGCGAAGTATCGCAATCAGCCTGTCTGTATGTCTGTTTGTCTGTCTGTCCGCTCGAATATCTAAAAAACATATCCACATTTCACCATTTTTGCACATGTTACCCGTGGACATGGTTCGGACCTCTTCTAACGGCAGAGCAATAATTTATTTTATTTGTTTATTTATTTAAAACTATCAGTGCATATATGTAAGACAGTATAAGCAGTCATAGAACAATAGGAGTCAAAAGCAAACACACTACAGTAACACGCCAAGGCCGAATGGCACTAACAGACATTAATGCACAAAATACCATAAAATATTACAAACAACTAAGAACAGCCAGGGTTAGTATCCGAGCGATAAAAACTGTGGTTAGTCTGCGCTTCTAATAAACCGAGTAAACCGGGCGATGCTACTGAAGTCATTCGGTTTGGCAGGTATGCTGTTCCACGTGTCTATTATGCGCTGTGAGAAGAAATACTTGTACAGGTCAACACAGTTATACAGTGAGGAAATTGTTTGTACATATGACCTCGCGTACTAGTGGAATGGATGAGACTTGTGATAGCGCCATTTACAAGACCAAAGATAACCTTGTAAGTATAGATCAGGTCATAATCTTAGCCGTCTTAGTTCAAGACTGTTGTGTATTTCCGGTTTTATGAATAACGTCACATTTTCAGATAATGAAACGAATGGGCCAGAATCAAAGAGGACGCGTAGGCTTTGTTTCGTCGAGTTCGCCAGTTGCAGCCACTAGGGAGCGCAGCGGCTGTCTACGATTGCACTTGCAGGTTTGTTTGGCATATAATTTTGTGAAAGTTGTAGGTCGATCTTATACAGTCTACATTGTTGCTGCTATACAATGTACAGCGAAGCGTGTTTCAAACATAACTACGCCACTTATGTCTATTCGATCAGTCACAATAACGATTTATTCTTTATTTAATGCGAATAACCTCTTCGATCCGCCGTGCTACGAAAATTCTTGAATACTGGCTATTAACTGGCTTCAGTAAAGTAAATATTTTCGGGAAATTAAAATCTGAACTGTGATTAATTTCGAATAAAACGATAAGACGTGGGCCAAGATTTATTCTTTAGTAGGCTAAATATCACCATGTCGGTGATGATGATTAAACGTGGTTCAAACATATACACTGAACGGATTCTTTTCGGATGTACTCTTCTATGATTTTTCCAGTGCCCTCTTGCTATTAACAATCGTCCTCGTCGACAGGTTGGCGAAAATCGCGAGATTAAGTGGCTTCCGACTCTTGATTTACGTTTAATTTTGCTGTCTGGCGCGAAATAGATAAATGATAGATGAGTGAATATGCCTATAGGGAAAACACGTGCTCGATCATCATTATTATATGCGCTCAGCGGCGTCGCATTTCGTCGGTGAAAGTCTTCGTATTCGCCTTGCTCGCCGCATTCCAGTCCGCTATTGCGAAGACCCACTATTCCGACGCTCCGAATTAGAATTAGAATTAGAAAGTACACTTGTATAGCCCGTTAAATGAAAAGAGAATCGTCTCTAATGCGCTGAATGCGTACTCTGCTTGAATAAAAATGTTTTAGAGAGCGTTCGAAGATGGCTATAGATGTCGATTTCCGCACATTTTCAGCAATTAAGTTCCAGGCGTCTGGAACTGCGTACGGCGCGTCGGCCGTAGTTTGTCTGACCACTAACTCTAAACTCGAGTACCCCAGAGGACCTTCGGAATAACGGCCCTTCAGAATGGGGGGCCGATACCGTTCTTTTACTACCTGTCACTCCTTTACTCTCAGTCGATCCTTACTTCAAAGTACTTCCTGCACAAATTCTCTGCGTAGATGCAGTAATCTACTGATCAGTTTAGTTGCTAATCTAAGTCTTAGAGGCTCGGCGTTCGTCTAACGATAAACGACCGTCCGCATCGAGTTGCGTCGCAGTAAAACATCGATCTTTGTTGGAAGGTCGACTCCACTAAGGCGCTGCCCGTGGACCGCCTTCAAGGGCTCCGAGATCTTTTCTCTGGATTTCTCTGATAATCAAACTTTTAAAAACTTTTTACAGCAATTCAACTGTCAAGTTCTGCGACTGTTGACTGTTGTCCACGTCTTCAGAGCTGCGGTCCAAGTTCTTACGGCAGAACCTTCCGTATCTTATACGACAATAGAGAAAATCATGATTTGAGTTGTGATCGAAAGCGGAAATCAACAATAATTTCACCGTTTGTCATCTCAAACAATGACAGACTGTTCGCGGTTGGAAACATGTTGTCTGTAAGTGCAATGAAAATTTCTGCGTTTTACTACAAAGCTTCAATGTAAGAGAGTGTTTGATGAAATTAAAAGCACGTTATCTCTGAGTCTGGTCGGCGTAATTGCCTGTTTGTTATGTCAACACCTGTCGGTAATAACTACTTCTAATCTTTATTACCGAACCTTAATGCGCCGCTACTGCGTCAGCTTCCCTACATTACTGCACTGCATGCAGTGCCATCGACATTGCATTCTGTACAAGAAAAAGTTAAACGTTGCTCTTTTAAAAGTTTACCTAATTTTAATTTAGTTAGGCTAACTACTTATGTGTATTAGTTAATAACTAAAGTTTAGGCTAACTTATTTTTACGTTATTGTAGTTATACTGTAACTAAAATACTTTTAGTAATTGTCCAATGACCACCATTAGTCATGAGTTTGACATTGCGCTGTAGTTTCGGCTTTTAAAGTTCTGTCATTACCTGTCCATACTTTGTTCACGTCGTTTATTAGTTCTATTCACGTTGATGAGAGACGAGACTGGAGTGTATAAGGTCGCTAAAATATAGCCAATTCAAACATCGCGATATAGTTACACGTAACGAGATTAAGCTACGTCGGTATAACCACACATTACCGTGTCTGTAAACCTTTGTCCATGACACTCAGATAGGAGCGCACCAAACAAAATAGTAACCAGATGGAAAGTACTCTGAGAGAGTACAAATCCCCGCGAAAGCGAAATTTGGGGGTTTTGTCGCCAACACTTTGCATCACCTGCCACACGTACTATTATAGAAGTATAAAATGTAAAAAATCTTGGCCACAGACAGACAGACAGACACACACACAAACCAACGCCGTTGAAAACATATTCCCTCGCTTTCGCGGGGATAACTAACCGCACAGAAAACTTGCGAAGGAAACACGCGATGCCGTACGGCAATGCAAATACAAAGAGTGGCCGGTGACTCGGTATGTAGCGCACGACGAGCGAAAACCGGACAATTACCGCGACGTCATTTCCATGCACGACGCAACGTCGCCGTGTAGACACGACGAAATAACGTCATCGGTGTGTTCTCATTTACGTAGATAGTGGGCACCAAATCTACTTATTTGGACGCATTCACGGGCCTCGTTGCCCGAGTGTCGCTATACATTGTTCACACAGACACAACATACATACACTGCACCAAAAGAAGCTCTGTTCACACCGTCGTCGATCAATACAAACAGCAGTTCAACTAAATCGTTCGACAGGCCTACGTCACCTACATATACACAAACACGGATACGGCACTCACGCCTGATTTTCGAAACTTCGTAAGAAGATTCTCACTGCGCGACGATATGCTAGCGCGGTGAACACTGTTGTCGTGTCCTTCCGTCTGTCTGTCCGTCACAACCCGGCACTGCACCAAAATGGCTAAATGCAGGATCACGCATACAACGCCATACGAGAGACTAAGGATTGTAGTTTTCTGAAGCCAAAGATCTCGGCGAAATTCTGACGGGGTCACCCCCAACGGTGGCGCCAAATATAGGTGGAGTAGGTTGAAATCGGCTATTTACGACCAATATCTTACTATACCTCAACAAGTCTCCGCTGCCGCTGACAAAAAGGGGCGTGGTCAGGTCACGTGAACCATTTAAATTTTGGTGGGCACCAACCATATCTCTGGAACGGCTGAAGCTATAGTGGTCAAATTTTGTACATACACTGTAGGTAGGTTATGTGAACTCCAGCATATGGTGATGACAAATGACTCTTAAAAGAGGTGTAGTCAGGGTCACGTGATTCACTTTAAATTTTGGGACCCAATGACTTCTGGAACGACTGAAGCTAGAATCGTCAAAGTTTGCACACATACTATAAAATCCTAGACTATGGATGACAAAACAGCCCTAAAAGGGGCGTGGTGAGGGTCACGTGACCCATTTTCTACTTCGATACCCGCAATCATATCTCCGGAACGGCTGATGCGAGAGTCGCCAAAATTTGTATGCACGTAGAATATATCAAGTGCTAGCCTTGGAATGACAGACTACCCACTAATGGGCGTGGTCAGGGTCACGTGACCCGTTTTTAAATTTTGCCCCAATCATATCTTTGGAATCGGTGAAACTAGGCACTTCAAATGTCGTGTGCTGATTGATACAGAGGTGTACTAGTGCGCGAATGATAGATTACCCCCGAAAGGGATGTGTTGAGGGTCACGTGACCTCTTAAATTTTGGGAAATAAGTGATAATATCTCGGAAATAGAGACATAGTTGCAATGGAAGTATAATAGGAAATCGTATGTGGCCTATCGAATAGTACAATTGCCAATGCCTTTGAATGACCTTGAAGATCACTTTTGCTGTCTCAAACCTATCTAACTCCCAAATCGCGTGAAACACAGCACGAATGTACTAACACAGCGTGTCGCGCGGTCCCTCTGCAGTAGCTGAGCTTCTTGTCTTATGAAGTTTCCAAATCCGAGCCCTAGTCGTAAAATACTGGTTATATATGGTGAAGCAGGCAATGGGTCGATGGGTCAATCAATAAGTCAAATGGGTCACTTTTTGGATTGGTCACATAGGTCATAGGTGATGCATGCTGACCCATGACTCACCATTATTAGGCGAACCCAGTATTCCAGCATATTCAGCTCAATACGGAAGACATTTTAGTGCATTTAATGCACGTCATGCGCGTCACATAATCACCTCACAGCGTAACAAAACGTGCTCTTCCAGAAACCGTGGAGGCTCTGTGGATTTCGTTAGAAGGATAAGAACAAACTGCCGCAGTGAACTGTACAAATTCCACAGTTTTTTAGCAAACGTCAACGTATTACGTTACGTTTGCTATATGCTATGAGCCGTCCGTCTGTCGTCTGTCTGTCTGTCTGTCGTCTGTCGTCTGTCTGTCTGTCTGTGACGTTGGTGCACCCTACTCAGGCGGTTGAACTTTTCGGCAATTTTTTTTCACCATACGATAGCCCAAGGACT
>Ga0209780_1003047_pt1 | contig 12298 bp, 8 predicted proteins | sample WorMetexBAHAMAS2_FD_187384 | JGI IMG/M metagenome (GOLD analysis project Ga0209780, IMG submission 187384) | Marine gutless worms symbiont microbial communities from Max Planck institute for Marine Microbiology, Germany - Inanidrilus exumae... | ecosystem: Host-associated > Annelida > Digestive... | reverse complement strand
GACAATGGACAGTACGACGTACCACGGGTGTCATCGTCGGTCGGTTCCAGAGCCTTCTCCGTTGCTGGTCCGCGAGCCTGGAATCGGCTACCCACATCTCTTCGTCAAATGGAATCTGTCGCGACTTTCAAGCGCCATCTGAAAACTAAACTCTTTAGGGATGCGTACAGTTTATCGGAATAACTATTAATTAGTTTCCAGACTATTTTTTAATTTTTATCGTATGTTTTAATGTTTTATTCTGTTCAGCGCCGCTGTTCAGTTTTGTAAGCGGCGCTATACAAGTTTCATATTGTGATTGTGATTGTAAGCAGTTTTTGTTGTTGTGCATGTGTTGTTATGCAATGAACAGAAGGAGGGACGAAACATTTTGGGATGAGTTTATGACGAATGTTCACAACAGAGCCAAGGCGAATGAGCAGGTCCATGACCACGACTCTGCTGTTGACAGAGTACGACTGGCTGCCGATGTTGTCCTCATGTTCACCTCTTTGATGATGTTCTTTATCTTCGTCTGCGTTTTACACATCACTCTGTAAGTCTGTATGGATCTTATGTTTTACTCCTGTTAATGTTAGGTCGACTCTTCATAATAGACCTAATAAAGCCGATCTCAAATGTCTGTTTGTACATCTGTCTGTCCACAAAAAGTTTCTTCGATTTCAATGAAATTTGGCATGTAGGTAGTGGTTGATGAGTAATGCATGACGGTATGCAGTATTACCCGATCCAAGGTCAAGGTCACGATCCCTTGAAAGTTGGAAATCCTTTCATTTTTAAAAGCTGTCTTCTCTGCCATTTACAATGGGAGCTGGCAACTGACCACTGATTCTTAAACTTGGGCACAATATCTAATTTCATCGGGCCAGATTTTTGATATTTGTCCTAGTTTTGTCATGACTTGTGTGAATTTGGCAGAAACGTCAGTTGTGAAGAGTCGACCGTCAGTCCTATGCGGGGCTGGTTTGTTTTAAATTGTGAGTGAAAAGTGCATGGATTACAAATTTAGCTGTGCTTGGTGTCAAAATCTAAATAGCGAAGAAGGAAGTTGCTGATTGAACTGAGAAGTCTTTAGTTAAATAATGAAGATGCGGCGACCCATAGTATGTGGAGATCAACAGATTGATAGCAATGCCAGTGAGTTGCTGATGTGTGGTGAACTGGTACTGGCATACCCAGTTTCTGCAGGCGTCAGAGCTGGAAGACGAGTTTGATGCTAGCATTATGCCTCATGTTTATCTTATATTAGTTGAACTTGAGTTTTGAGCCTAGACTGGTCCTTAAGAGGAATTCGTATTGTGAGACATTTCCGTTTTTACCTGCGCGACACTGCCAGCACACTGAGCACACTGTTTGCTGCCATCGCGTGTCTGTCTGTCCATCCGTCACAAGCCAGTATTGTATCAAAAAGGCTAAGTGTAGGATCTGGAAAACAATGCCACATGATAGCCCTTGACATGGACGTGATAAGAGTCTCATTGATCCATTTTAAATTTTGGGCCCTCAATCATATCTCTGCAATGACTGAAGCTACAGTTGTCATATTTTGTACACAGGTAGGCTATATCAAGTGTAATTCTTGTGACAACAAATCACCCCTGAAATGGGCGTGGTCAGGCTCAAGTAACCCCCTTCAAATTTTCAGTGTAGATTGATATGACAAGTACTAATAAATACGTGACAGATTACCCGTGAATGGGATGTGTTCAGGGTCGTGATCTGTTAAAATTTTGAAAATAACTTATAATGTCTTGGAAACAGTACAACATAGACACACAGTTGCAAGGAAAGCATGTGGCATATAGAACGCCACCAGTGCTAGTGACCTTGAAGGTCACTTGCTGTCTGAAACCTTCCTGACTGTCATACCTCAGGAAATACATTAACTACAGTATGTTTGCATATGAATTGGAAAGCAGACATGGCTTGTAATTTCAACACTGATATCAAAACTGAAAAACTATTCAGGGTCACAGGTTAATCAGTACGTTCTACTACTGCTACTACTACTACAGGCAGTCACGTATGCTGTACGTGTGGTAATATCTCGGAATCAGTGCAAGAGAGAGTTGTTACTTGAGACCTGTTATAGGAAATGATAATAGAATAGCAGCAGTTCCGATGACCTTGGATGATCTTCATTCTTCAAGGTTACTTACTTGTTGCAAGTCTTTTCAAATAGTATGTGCAGATTCAAGACAAGGTTTCAACTGATATAGTGCGTCGCAGTCTGTCTGTGTTAGCTGAGCTTTTTATTTATTTAGACATTGTGTGTGAATGTGTTGTTATTAGGTTTTGTAATTCTGAAGTTTCAGCGCCACAACATAAAGGACACAGATATCAACACGATCGTCCTTTGAGGAAGTCTTGACAACTGAAAGAAGTCGCTTACAGCCAAGAAGATGACATTTCTTATCCACTTAGTGTGTCATGCTTACCTGTCAGCATTGTGATGAGTGATAATATACACAGTGCACTGACACTATAATTGCACCAGTGTGCCTTGCAACATACTTGTCAGCTGAACTCCACACAGTCTCACTGAGACAAAGAGCCCATCGACAATGCTGACCATTTTGATGACTATCCTTGTGATGCAGAAGAGAGGAAGCAGAAATGTAGGGAGCATATCGGACCGTGGAAACATAATGACATACTCGCTTTTGGATGTGCTCCGTTGCGTCTCAGCCCTCTCATTCTCATCACCGCCTCCTTTTAACGGCTATTTCCCGAGTGAACTCGGTTCCCACTTAGTTTTTCATTTAGATGAGTGGCACAGTGTAATTGGTGGGCTGGCTGTCGCTCTACCAACAGTGTGAATGCTCTGAAGGAAGCTCCAAGCACTGATCTCAGCCATGGAAAGTCACCCGCTGGCTTCATCTTTTGCCAGTAGACAGTCTTGTGCCAGCATTCCATGGTACCACGTACATGGTACATCATCTACTGTATCTATAATACTGTGCTGATCTAGTGCTCTGGGCTCAAGTCCATTATCTCTGCAGTCCACTATGGATAGAGTTCAACTTCTGTCTATGTCCATCCATGCTCAGCTATGTTATGTTTAGTAAAGCCAGTGACATAGCTTAACTTCTGTCTGCAGCACTTTTGCTGGTACTGCAGTGAGAATGTTTTCTGGGGAGACTTTGGACAGCAACTGCAGCTAAAACGAGAACTTAACAAATTTGTTGTGAATGGTTGTATTGTGTAGCCTACATGGCATTGGAAATGTACTTTAAAATAATTAAAAATTCAAATGTGTCAGATTTTTGCCTTTTGCTAGTAACGTGTTTGCACTTTGGTTATCCACCGCATGTGCAGTTGTTTGTTAAAATCCATAAACAGAGCAGGGAGAAAATTCAATGAAACTTTTCAAAAATGATACTGACTATCTGACATTAAATCAGTCAGTCAGACAGCATTTCTAGTGCGACTCCTACAGTAGACTGAGGGCACAGTACGTTGCGATGTAATCGTCTGCTACTGTGAAATCATTATGGAGGAGATTTGAAATGATGAACATACATACATACATACCATGTATGTAGGAACTAAAAGAATTCTCAAGCTAACAGTATTCCAATTCACTACATATTCACATGTCAGTTATCAGCAAAACCCCTTATTATTATTTATTATTACGCCATATGGCAGCCAGACATAGTTATACAACACTTGTGTCACCATGCAGTACTTAAGGTTCGTTCACACCGGATACGGTGAGGCAACGCAACGTATACTGTACCGATATCACGTTGATGAATGGAGATGGAGTCTGACTGTCTGAGGCTAAGAATAAGAATTAAGTTCTTGGTTTGATTAGGTACTCTTCCAGTTTGTTCAAGTCCCTGTATGCCCGAACGCGTTGGTACTCATTCATTTAATTGATATGCAGGCCTAGTCTTGTAACTCCTGTCCCCTAGCACCTTACCTACCTGTCACTTTTTAATCGTGAAAGTGGATGGGGACAGGTGGGGATGGAAATTAAATCAGCATGTGAATATGTAGTGTTGTCTCATTCTGGATGATTTCTGTATTTCGTCAAAGAACACATGGCCAGCTTGTGAGAAAACCAGGATTCTTTTGGCACCACCATTTGAAGACAACATTAGCAAGAGAGACAGTTTCATTCTGAAAGATGCTCTCTTCCGCTTCATTAACAACATATACGAGATTATGAGGATATACTGCTATTTACAGCTACTTACTTCCATCACTTCCTCAACCAACTACAACAAACGTTGATTGCACCTTTGTTTGTGTCAAATGTTACGATTGTACTATTGGTGTCTTGGTAATTCTACAAGTGATGCTACAACCAGTCTGGAATTCTGCTCGTATTGGCAGTATAAGAAACCAAGAAGAGGGGTGATAATCGTGAGGAGTAACTTGGTTACTTACTTAATCTTTCTGTGAACAATTGTAAACAAACGTTGACCTTGACATTCATAAACAAAGTAAATAAAAAGTTTCTTTGGAGTTTTATCTTTAGTATTACAGTGGCGTAGTTAAGCTGTGAAATGTAATGACAGCAGATTATTTTTCTGATGTCGTGCGGTAGACTAAACTGGCTGTCGAACAGCCTATTAGCGTCAGGGATGTGCAGGTCCGACACCGCGACGTTTGCCTGTCTGTCCGAGACGCGACCGAGACCTTGGTCAAGACACCCAGGTCAAGATTAGTGACGGGTCGGTGTCGGTTGGTTTCACTTTTCGGTAATCCTCCAGTTTAGGTGCGTACATTATTTCCCACAAACTGGTTAGCGTTACTGTTTCGGTTAGGGTTAGTGTTACGGTTAAGGTCAGTTTAGTTTGACTTGTTAGTAATTGCGTAGCAAGTCAAACTAAACTGACCCTAACCGTAGCACTAGCCCTAACCGACACAGTCAGTGTGAAATAATTTACACACCTAAACTGGAGGATTACCTCACTTTTCTGTATTTAGGTTAGTGTTTTAAGTCGGTTGGGCACTACGGTATCATAGACCTTCATGCTCAAGAACTATATGTAGTAGCACCCTATGTCAATAAAGCAACAACAGTATGTAGAATAGTTCCATAATTCCCCAAGAGAGATTGTTTTATCCGATCTCGTGATGAAAATGCAGGCAAAATTCTGACATGTGCACCATATCCAAAGGTCCGAGACTGAAGGCTTTGGACCCCAAGACGAGACAAAGAACTCCAGTTCGAGTTCCGACACTCCATCCAACACTCGGAACTCGAACTGCAGCGATAACATTATAACAGCACATTCTGTAAGCTGCCATCAATATGCTGATGATACACAGTTATATGTAGCTCTGCAGCCTAAAAAGAATATGACTTTTAAGTCAATATCATAGCGTACTTTTACTGATGACGCTAATTGGTGGTTCTAGGAGAACAGTCTGCTTCTAACCCTGTCGAAAATGGAAGCAAAGCTGTGTGGCATGCAGGAGCAGTGCAACAAGGTGAACACCTGACAGTGGAAGTTGCAGGCACTGTTGTCAAATTCAGCGACTTTATCAAGCTGTTTGATGTCAAGCTTGATCCAGCCATCAGTATGAATCGCCATGTAGCCGAGTGGTGCGAAGATGCAACTACCACATTTGTGCGTTATGGCACATTTGTCTGTTGCTAACACTTGAATCTGCAAAGATGGTTGCGCTCGGCATTGTGGCCATACGCCTTGACTACTGTAACTCGCTCCTCTATGGCACATCCAGTGATAATCTCTGGAAGTTGCAGGTGATACAGAATGCACTGGCCAGAGTCTTATTCCAAGCTGCGAGAACATGCAGTGCTACAGAACTGCGCCATACACTGCATTGGTTATCAAGTGAAACAAAGCATCGACTACAAGCTTACAGTTTTGACTTACAAGGCGAGGCATAATGGAAGTCCATCGTATCTGGCATCTCTTATTAGTTACTATGTGCCATTTTGTTCACTGAAATCGTCAGACAAACTGCTGCTTAGCCGTCTTTACACATCTGTCGTCATGCCTGACAAAGCATTTTCTGTTAGTGGTACAATGTTCTGGAATGACCTGCCTCTTAACTGTCATGCTGCAATTTGTGTGAACAGTTTTAAGTGTAATAAATGCGAACTGTTCTGCAGAGCGTATGCTGATCACTTCCAGTAACAGTCCCCTCTCGCGCCTCTGATTGCGGGTTTGCTTGGTCCAATTAGCATGTTATAAATTTGTTTTGTATTTGTATTTTTATGGTATGTAGACTGAGACATTTATAGGTCTTGAGACTGAGACATCGAGACCGAGACCTCATTCCTGCAGTTAACATGTATGCTTTATGCAAATTGGCAAATTGAAATGTTTAACTGTGTCTGCTTACCGAATACACCGAAGCCATCATTGTGTATACAGACGGTGGTGGCATAGTATGGCTGGCAGTCACATCCATTCAATTCAGTTTTCCATATCTTGCTTGGTGACTCAAGCCTGAAAAGACTAGTCAGTTTAGTTGTCCCATTTGTTCCTTATTTCCACTGACTGAGTTAGCCATAATTTTGTAATGTATATCATAGTTTAATACTTACCACATCAGAGTTTATTATTGTCTTTTATATTCTGTTAGATGGCTGTATTGAATATATTTTTGGCTAGAATGTAAGGTACACCATTGTTTTTGTTTGTATTTTGCTGACTGTTGCTACATGCTACACATGATCAGATATCTGTGGAACCATGATTTGTTGATATCAAGACACTGAAAGACAAACACGTTTCATATAATACACTATGATTGTTCGTCAGAGATGTCAAGGATTAACCCCTTTAACGTGAACCCCGAGTTATCTCGTCCAACTCAAATGCACCGCACAACGTGATCCCCGAGTTAACTCGTCCGCACCGTCTTTTTACATTCCATCGCCGTGTACCCCGAGATAACTCGTCCTAATGCCGTGACAGCCTTTTCCAGGTATCTGTTACAGATATCACACATGTGTGAAAAGATTTCAAAAATTTTATTACACGGTAAAGGGGTTAAATAATAAATAAGTGGTAAATTTGCCTTATTATTACTAATGAATTATTAATGAATAAGCTTCACTAACTGATTATAATTATATAAAATGTTTTATTGTCTTCTTTGTTATTAATATTATTTGGCAGTAATTTATAAATGAAGCATCTGTGGCAATAGTGATATTGCAATTTACGAGGTGTATTGCCAAACGTTGGAAGGCTTTGAAAGTACTAATACTAGCTAAAGCCCTTTGTTACTTCAGTGTGTGAATATCCTTTTCTGCAACTGCTCATAAATTTGTAGAAAGATCTTTCAGAGATTCAATAGCGATCTCTGCTTTTTAACTTTTCTAGACGTGGTGTATATACAGTAGTTGGTAATTGATGTGTTGATGAAGTTGGTTTATTTTTTACAGGCTGTAATGGTTCTTCATTCTTCATGTCTGAGCATCGGTTTCAGATGCTTTCTGCATCCACATGATGCTATCAGCAGTTTTCGCGCACTTAGGTGTCCTACTTATCTTTTTATTGTATTTCTTCTTACATATTGAGTTACCAGGAATCATTGCCATTTGTAGTGAGTTGGGAAGCTTATCTTGATAAATGCCAGGTTTTACAGTTCTGTCGTATTTCATTGTTATTGTGCTGTTTGTTGCTTATGGCTAATTAACTTTATTAATTGTCACTATATACTGTCTGTAGAAAGTGCTATCAACCAGCCAATCTAACATTATTTGTGAGAAACGTTTGTATTGTACTGTAGATTCCTGTCACAGTCATTTGTAAATATGCATCAGAGGTTACAGACACATTATGAAGTGCTTGGACTCACCCCATCTGCATCACAGATGGAAATTCGCACTGCTTTTCTCCGGCTTTCAAAGCAGGTAGCATGAACAGTACATGTGCTGTGTACAGTTGGTGCTGCAAAGCAGCTAATTTCTTTAAATGTCAATGTCTGTCATAAAACAAATGATCAAAGTAATGTTTTTATTATTGTGCAAAACTTTGTTCAATTTGCCAAGATATGTGAAAAGTATGATAGGAAGACCTTTTCTAATGTTATTCAAAATATTAAAAATTGTATTCATATTTCACAATAGTCATTCAACAAGGAGGCATTAGTTCATTTCTATTAGAAGTTTGCCATTTTAGTTGTTTACGCATATGTGAAAGAAGTTGATAATTCTTATTACTCACAGTATTTTTTGCAGTTTTTATCTCTTATTTATGATGTTAAATGTGTCTTTCTGTTGTCACATGCAGTTCAATATACATTTCGTAATTTTTTTTGAAAAAAATTTGTTCAGCTTCATCCAGACTTGAACCAAGCTGATCCAAGCAATCACATCAAGTTTGTTCGCCTCAATGATGCATATTCAGTTTTGAGTAACGTCTCGTCACGTCGAGAGTATGATTTTCGGCTTCTGCACTCTAAACGAGTTGCTGCAATGGCGCAGTCATATGCTTCAAATGCTAGTTCTCAGCCTCGTTACAGGTTTGTGGATGCTTTTATACTCTTTTTATACTTTTTATACTCTTTATACTCTAACAAGGTTTTTTACGGTTTCCATTTTAAATTCTTACATTGCAGTGGTATTGCAATGCATAACATATGCTGTAACTCAGAATTTCATTTGCCTGGAGATAGTAATGTTTGATAATACCTGGACTGACGGTGTAGAGTGAAAAGTTAGCAGTCTTGTAGTCAAGGTTTAATTTCTTCAGTTACATACTAAGTGGTTGGTTGCAAAGAATGTCTCCAAACTGAGCTATTATTGTATCATGTAGGACATAAAACTTTAACTTGGTGAATCGGTTGTCATTGCTGTGATGCAGGACAACAGACCAGCAGCGTCACTGGAGCAACATGTATGAGACTGAGCATGAGATGTGGAGCAGAGCTGCATACCCAAGTGATGGCACCAAAGGCAATCCACAACAGTCGCACAGAATTGTGGTTGGAGCCTGCTGTTGCCTTTTACTCTGTGGCTGTTTATATTTCTACTTTGGCTATAAGTAAGAGACCACTGTTGTTATTTAGTGTGTCTTAAGTATTTTTATTTCGATAATAAAACAAAAATCATGGTTTATAATTATTAACTTTGGAAAAATTCGTGATTAACTGATGTATTGATGTAATACCTTGGAGGAGATTAGGTGGTGAGAGATTAGGCACTGATGGTGGCTATTTTGTGGTGTTTTATTTGAAATTTATTTGGTTAGTGCTGACAGATTTATCATGTGACATTTTGTGAAAATGTGGCAGGTGCTGCCTTGATTCCATTCATTTGTGTGGCACATGTTTATGGACGGTGTTAGGATGGCCAAATATGTTGTGGTTTGTGGAACTTTTTTTACATTTTTGTAAACTTTTGATGGGGTCACCCATGCGATGCTAAATAAAGGTGAGTTAGGAAAAACGTGTGATTTCTGCCTGATCTCTATATATCTCAGAAACTATACATGATACACACATTGTTATTATGGATTGCTCATAGGAAGTCATATGCGATATATGGAACCCCTGTTATTTTCAATGACCTTTGGTATTTTCCCGGTCTTCTGATAACGTTGCTGATAACCTTACATTGCGATTTCTATGCTTTTTGTGCAACAGAGCATTGATAATCAAGTGTGACCATCAGCAGTTGTTAATATATTTGCAGGCTGCAGCAGTTGGCCATCACTGTAGTAGAGAGAGCTAGATGTTTCTCAGCATTATCCTTTACAGCCATGAACTAACTCAGTAGAATGTGATCTTGTCTGCAATATAAAAAAACGCTTAATAATCTTTGTAATACATAATTTTAGTTGCAGGTATTGTTTACGTTGATATTGCAATGTCTGCTGAAGGTATGCCCTCCGGAGAATTGAGAGGTCTCTGTTTATTGACCGCGAGAATCATAGACTTCTGAGAGAAGCTGAAGAACGTGCTCGGTATGTCGAGTACTCTATGTGTAGAGTATTCTGTGTCCTTACTGTTTTATGTAACAAACGTTTGATGTAACAAATGGAGGAAATTTACTATAATGAATATTGATTTCATTGTCAGCAGTCATAGCCTTTCACCACGACTGAATATTCATCAGTTCAAATGCCACTGATCTAATTATGAATAATGAAAGACTGGGCTAGATGAATCTGAATAAGAGACCTGGATGGATTTTTCAGTCTGATTGATGTAGCTAAGATATTTACAATCAAAAATAGTTCCACTTATATGTTTTGCTGATGTGATGCTTATTGTTGAACATTGAACACTGATGACAAGTTATTGAGCACTTTTTCAGCATGAGCAGTAGGTTCCAGCATTTCATATGGAGAATGTTGGGGTTGGGGAAACCAGCATAATTTTTGTTGGCAGTGGAAAATAATCTGGTTAAACGGAAGTGTGAAGAGGAGTTGAGTGACACATGTGATGCCGTTTGTTGATATTGCTGTAGTGTCTCGTTTTTGCATTTGTACTGACAGCATGTTATGTGTTGTTGAGTACAGAAGCCTTAGTCACGAGCAACAACTGCAGCGACTGTTTAAACATAAGGAAGAATCGAGGATTGGTCAGACGTTGGATGCAACCAAGCCACAGTCTTAATGCTAGTGACAAACTTGGTTTAACACGTGGTTACTACAAACCAAGTAAATTGAAACAAATGTCCAGAGTAAATTGGCAACAGGCTGCATTGTCGTCTTGTCACCACTTGCAGTGGCAAATGCATTCATCTGCCGCATGCACTGGGCTGGCACATTCGCCGGCAGTGGGTATGTTATGATGGGCCAGCACGTCCCCCTTCAAAAGTGACCCTTCCTAAGGGGGATCTAGACCCCATCTAATACATGGTGCCTTGAACCAAAATGAGTCAGCCCCGAAAATGGCATTTGAATCAGTTCAGCACAGCTCACCCGTATGCCCACCAGGCACCACACAGGCACACAGACCATGCTACGTGCAACATCTGTAGCAATAGGCCGCATCTATGTACTGTATGCATGCGATGCAGCCTAAAATACTTTAGATGTTGATGTGTGTTTAGTAGCCAATGGTGCTGACTGCTGACTGCATTTGATATTACTATGCCTGCAGACTAACATGTGTAAAACTAGTGTTCTGTGATATGACGTTGTTTGCCTCCAATTTTTTTTTTAAATATCGATGCTTGAAGAAACATCTGGTCTGCAAAATACTGCCCAGCAAGCTACCAGCAGTTACCTTGTCTATTATTTGGGACCACCAGTTTATCCAGTTTTAGATTTGTATGCAAAACCAAAACAGGTTTCAGTCACATCTTGTTAGTTAGATGAGCTGTATGACATACTATCTGTTTACTGAGTGACATGCCGCGTACGGGCTCTGGGGCTCTAATGCCCCATGATTCATGTGTTGATTTCGGCTCTATATAAATTGTTTGTTTGTGTGTTTATTTACCTTTTTTTCTTCCTTCTTTGCTTTCTTTCCTTATGCTTTCTTTCTTACTTATTTACTTCCTCAGGGGCCTACTTGTTTACTTCTTGACTTATCTATCTACTCCTTCGAGAATCGACCCATTCCATTTCCAGGCCGGAAGTTGTAGGGGCGACCAAACCTGGCTTTAGTTTTTTTGGGTTTATTATATGTTGTAATATATTTTGTTACGGATGCATGTTTGCTTTCGTTGTGTTTGTTTCAGTTTTTAGCCAACGTAGAACGTGAAGTCACGTTAACGTTTGCTATATGATGTCGCCCATCCGTCTGTCTGTAGGTCTGTAACGTTCGTGCGCTCTACTCACCCGGTTGAAATTTTCGGAAATGTTTATATACCATTTGGTACCTTCACCATCCGTTGACATCTACGGAAAAATTTTACGGAGATCGTAAAACATTTATGTATGAGAATATTGTTTAGGTCAGCTGTTAGTGTTAGAACACTGTTTCCAGTGCCTTAAATGTTATATTGATATGTTTCAATGTTTGAAGTGTTTGTTTTTCAAGAACAAATAAAACAAGTGGTCAAAAATTTGACGAAATGTCTCATCGTATGTCCGTCGTGCCGTTAGAGAATTTAATGCATCCCTTGATACTGTTTATCCATTAGTCGATTGAATGATCCTTTTTATTGTGAACACTGCACAGACTGTCAATGCTTTTGAATGGGCCGGACAATCCCAAAATTGCCCCTTCCGTGGGGTATCTAGACTGGACCCAATCTAATACACATGGTTCCTTGGGCCCACGCAAGTCGGCCACCTCCCAATGGCATTTTGATCAGTTAACCTTTTTTGCAGGGCTCATGAACGTGACCACCAGACCAGTGTTTTTTTAGTCGGCTATTTCATTTTAGTCATAGTTTTTATAT
>Ga0209780_1003046_pt1 | contig 12300 bp, 8 predicted proteins | sample WorMetexBAHAMAS2_FD_187384 | JGI IMG/M metagenome (GOLD analysis project Ga0209780, IMG submission 187384) | Marine gutless worms symbiont microbial communities from Max Planck institute for Marine Microbiology, Germany - Inanidrilus exumae... | ecosystem: Host-associated > Annelida > Digestive... | reverse complement strand
CTGCTCGCAGCTAATGGAAAATGCTCGCGTGGTTCATCAGCAATGGATGGATAGCAGGAGAGAATGGCTCGCCGAAGGCGAATAGCGAACGGCTCGCAGATATACTGAGGAACTGCTCCGCTGATATACTGGAGAACTGCTCGCAAGTGATAGAAAAGAGGGGAGCAGAATTCTTATTCTTAGCGGGAACGATGTAAAACAAAACCCTTCTTTCCAGCTCCTCTAATGACCACTAGTGTCCTTGCGCGCGATTTACCTGGAGCCACGCTAGCTCCGGCCGCATAATACCACTGGGCTTCTTTTTTGAATTACTAAACTCGTGAGCACTCGTCAGCTCGCTGAGGCTCCGTGAGCTTAGAACGAGTCGTATCGCTCGTTGGATCGCTCGCTAACTCGCCGCAAGCTCGCTACATGCTCACTGCAGATTCGCTGCTATGAGCTCGCTGCGTACTCGCTACATGCTCGCGAGAGCTCTGCAAGAGCGTCGCTCGTGAACTAGTCAGCTCGCGAGTTTATCACCGACGTATCGTCAGCGATACTCTGATGCTCTCTGCTATGTTGCTCGTTTTTATAGTGCGAACAGCGGTCTGCGAGTCACGTGACGCAGGCTTGTTGGCTAGCGCGGCCTGCAAAAAGGTATGGAACGCCTTGCGCGTCTTCAAGCGTATGATAGCTAGCTCATTTAGCGGATTCGTTACAACACTACTACATTATCTGTTATATTAGCGGTAACCATAACGAATCCAAAATAGCCCCACGTACCTGATTATGATTCTGATGCACTTTATATCAACATCAGTCACTGTGATTTGTGAAGCCCAAAATTAAGGTGGTTGGAGCGTAATTTGAGCGGGTAATTCATGCCGCTCCACGCTCTGCTCCGCTCACGCTCCGAGACGTTTTTTAAAGCCCGCTCACCGCTCCGCTCCAGCTATTTTCGACCCGCTCCGTTCCGTTTTCCGCTCCGCTCACGTGCTCTGTTCATGAGTCACCACTATAACCAGGAATGTTAGATGGGCTGTAACTTGCACGATACTGATTTACCACATCAGATACAGCAACACAGTGCACTGTGCAGTATTAAACTCAGCCATGAGTAGATTAAAGTAAAATGTGCCAAAATTTGTCAGTTCCAGCATACTGCTAGCTGAAAGCATAGTATAAACAACCTCAGTAATGTGAAAAATACAACACGACTTTTGGTCTTACTAGTTTTTGGCCTCCTTTCAGTTGCAGTTAGTAACAATACACAGAAGAAGTAAACAATAAGTGGCTCTTACTAGTGATATTTCCCTTAACTGAAACCAAAATTAGACACGAGGTATACGACTGGAATAGAAATTACACAATGCAGAATAATAGAAGATTAGGTACGTAAATAAAAGGATACTACGTTGTGATTTATATCACTGCAGTAATATTATCACATCGTCTTAACACATTTTAGTTACCGATTTCCAGCTGACATAATTTGATGCTCCGTTTTCATACCATTGAATTTGATAGGCTATATGCAACTGCATGTATGAATGCACAGTACACTTGACAAGTAATTTTCACCGACATTGCTGGGTGTTTTGCAACCGTTTGTGTTATAAAATCGACATTAGCATTGTTACACTGCATCACCGTAATTAACATTATATATAACACGTTGTGTTTGTTGACTTTTGAAGTTCCAAGTATTGTCTAAATTCTAAAAATACACGGTGTACACATTATGTATCAACGCACCTGATTCGTTTCTACGATTTTGGCGCTATATAAATTTGTATGTATGTATGTATATGTTGATTTGATTTCACAATAGATTATACCACTGTGCTCAACACGTTGAAAATAACAGTAATATAGCATCAGTGACATGGATATGTTCATAACTGGAATATTAATCGAAATACAAACCGATACAAAATTACTTCTAGAACTGGTGCTGGATATTAAACACAACAGAAAAATACTGGAATAAAACATATCTTAAAAACAGAACAAGAACAGAGTAAAATCATGGAACTGGAATATCAATCATCGGCTTTTACTGTACATTTGAAGATCATAATGGCCATCAGTTTGCCACATACCATACAAATGATCACAATTGTAACAAAAACTTCCTGCGTGTAATTGCATACAATATTTCAGTAGACTGAGCTAAATGTTGGCACATGAACAGTGTAATTTCTTGCACAGTCCTACTACTATCACCAAGTTAATATAATTATTATAATCATTATAACCCAATCCAAGTCGTTCCAGTCCCAAATCCTAGTCCAGCTCAAAATCAATCTTCACAATGCAATATTAATGAAATGAACATGACACGACAGGTAGGTATAACCAGTTCATAACTACTGTTTATTGAGGCAATGTTTAATATAGAGAAGACCTTATGGCCAATTGGCCATCCATTCTTTGGTCTCTTCAGATGAGACGTCGACTTCTGGAGTCGGATTAACCTATTACAGTGGTTATGCACTGCACTCAGCCGGCAGAAATTGCTGCAAAATGCTAACAAAATTTCTGTGGTAAAGCATATTGACATAGATTATTTTTAATCAGCCATGTATCAGTGACTTCTGATATTAGAAATACATAGTGCTTGAAGTGTCATTTACTCTGAACATTTCCGATGTGCAAACAACCGCCTGCTGAACTTCAAGCACTGCCCCACATGCAGCTTTTAACATTTACACAACTCTAATAAATGACGCCAAAGAAATGCATTCACAAAATGTAAACAAAAGTGAGTATATGGCATTTTATATTGCTGAGATTTTACTAACAGGTGGCGTCCACTGGTAACCATGTAGTCTTTGATTTGTTTGGCATTTTATGATGATACAAATTAGTTTCAATTATCCTCAGTAATTTAATGCTGTTCACAAACTCATATATAAACAAAGGCACATCATGTACCAGGGTAATACAATCATGTTCAGCTGCTTGGTACTCCTTTCATGGCAAACAATGCCAAGTGACTGCTGACACATCACTGGTTCCGCTGATCAGTTTAGATACAGATGACATCATCAACAACTGTTCTGTTGTGAATTGCTGGACTTGATGATCTGCCATGCAGAGTTAGGTGGCTGCTGCTACAGGAACACGATGTTCTGACACTGTGACAGTGGTCTCTGTGTGGTAGAACATGCGGGTAGCACAGTTCTTTCTGCATCTGTACAGTCACCACAAACATCAATTCTAATGAAAGATATTTGGTGACTGGACCATAATCCAAGAAATTAAGAAGAAGTCAGTTGTCACAAAGAAGGCATATGGTATGGAGCTCTGTATCATTGTAGGTTAATATCATAGTGCACAATTAACACTGACAGTTTGTTCACCTCCATCAAGTGCTGTAATCGAAAGTGAGCATTCAGTGTTATCCATTTGCAAAATAATCCCAATGCATTGTTTTTCAGAAACAACAGACAGACGTGACTAAGAATATGGCATACACCTATCAAACAGCAAATGTAACCACATGCCACAGATAAGTATTAAAGCAGACCTGCTGACAATAGTACAGCCACTGTCATTTCTGTTCAATCAACTCTTTTCACCAAATCTAAAAGCAACAGAAACAATCAAGACCAATTATAACACTTGATAATCAAGCTGTCAAATGATACAAGACATTGCACCACAGAGTAACAGTAGCATGAACATTAGAATACTGAAGAGATCATTTAGTACTCTACTGTCGGTGTTACTCATGTTGTTAAAAAAACTAACATGCTCGACTGTTTAACTGATACATAAGCATTCGACAGTTTTAGAATTTATCACATGATAAACAAAATGGATCATGACAGTGACTGACATACTGAATATGGATATGAAAAAGTAACAGAGAAATCGTACCTGAGCATGAGATGATGAGGATGATGATGATGACAGAGACATGACTGTAGTCGTGAATCAATGATAACACTAAGTCAGATGATAATGAGAATGCTGCATGCTATGAATGACAATGCTTCAGTGTTACAGAGACGATGATGACATGCAACATGCATAATGGTTCAATCGCGATCAAGAGATGGAACAATTACTGCAGAATTACTAGTAAGTCTCGGCAGATCTTGTCAAGATTTATTCTTTTGAAAATACTGTAGCTGCTTTTATACTAAATTAAGGAATTTGATTATAGTCTTTTAAGCCTATAAACTACTTATAAATGGTAAATTTCACACTTACTAACCAAAAACAACTTAGTATACTTAATAAAACACCACGTTCATTCTTAAGCAGGAGCGCAACAAAACCAAATCTGCATACTCTTGAAAGTAAAGACAATTCAGATGCTGTCCCACATGGTTTACAACAGCTAAATGGTAAGGTGAACTGGGCAGTGATTTGATCCTCACTGCAAGTAATGGCAGTCATATAAACTATAACATTATAACACGCAGCTGCCACCAGACCTACTCCTATGGCTATGTAAATACATTATCATTCCACAGTACAATAGCCTCTGGACTTTTACTGCGGCCGCCTTAACCTCCTATATGAGATCGAATGTAACTGCAGCAGACTTGAGAAACACTATGAATATTATATCAGCTTCCAAAAATAATTCTTTGCCATTCAGCCACTAACGTTTTCTAGACAAAAAAAAATCCTTCACACTTAGTTGCCCTTCACTTTTTCTGATAACTGGTATGCTTAAAGGTTTTTGGATCCCATACTATAGATTTAATAACACAATATGAAAGCAGCAAATGTAAGTCAACTCCACACAATATAAATGCTTTCAAATGTCCCATGACTACTAGCAATAAACTATTACGACTGGAATATGTAAGTACAGTGCTTACAATATGTACACAACACATGCATGCCAGTGACTGCCTAACTGCAATGAACAATTCACTGTCACATATGAGCTGCTGTCTTGATTATCAGTAATCTCAAAACACTCTATGTAGAGAAATTAAGCAACGAAAATGCAAAGCAGTGAAAATGAAGTCAAAAGCTAACTTCATTAGACGTAGCTACAAAATACACTGATGTATTTTACGTACTAGCAAACAGGTAAAAGAGGATGACCAGTGAAGTTATTGCAGCAAATGTCCCAAGTCGATTTAAATGTAGCTAAACTAAAAGTGCCATAATGCAGAATATTATATTTCTAGAGGTAAGACATTCGTGGGATGTCTTAGGGATGCATTTCACTCTCAGCCAAATCACAATATCCACAAAATAACAGGCGAGTTGCCAAAATGCAAAATGCAGTAAACGTGACTGCAAATAATAGCATCTAATCTACTACATTCACACATCAATGTAGTACTGCAGTCATGACCACAAGACTCATGGCACTTACATTAAGCACCGAGTGATCGAGTGTATATAAAAGCAGCACATGTGCTGAGGTGGCTACTTCAACATCTTTTCTTGTCGACTGCGCTTGGTTTCCTCCTGCTGAATGCACTGCTGAACAAGCAACACGGCCCGTTCAACTCCCACTGGAGGTCCAGATATCGTTGCAATCCGGTTTCTCGTTCCCGGCGCAAAGACACCCTTCTTTGATATTTGAATTGTGGTGTTAGTCATGCGCTGAATTTCGACAATAGCCCGACCACCATGGCCAAGAACTGCACCAACAATGTTCTCACCGATCTGCAGTTCCTTTGTCTGACTCCCAGAAGATCCCTCACCTCCCACTGACCCATCGTTACCACCGCAGTGACCCATTCCCGTTCCAAGTCCGAACGAGTTCTGGTTCATCATGGGCATGTTCATTCCACCACCTGGAGAAAACATGTTCGATCGATTTGGAAACTGCCCACCGGGGGTCCTGTCCATCTTCTGCATTCCATTACCAGACATCATTGAACTGTTCATGGTTCTCTGGCCAGCACAACCATTCAGAATTCCGGTGAGGAAGTCCAAAGTAAGACCACATTGTCCCGGTCCTGCGCCAAACCCAAAACCTGCAAATCCAAACCCAGAACCCAACAAACCATAGTTGGCAAGTGTACACATCGCAGCCGTTATTTCATCACCTGCCTGGACTGAAAAGCCACTGTTCCTCAGTGTAGACTTAAGTGCTTCAACAGAATAGGAAGCAACACCACTACTCATGTAAGCACCACCGCCATACATCATAGCATTGCAACCTGGGAAGTCAATTCCACCAGCATCCTTGTTGGATGCAGCACCAACTGCAAACGGTGACCCAGTTGGATTTGCACTTGCTACAGGACCTTTGAATTCTGAATAGCTAATATTTGGACAGCTACCACTTTGTGGATCGTTCACTATCACTTTGAAAATCATCTCAAATGCTTTGTTGATCTGCTCGACCGAACCTGACAAATTCAACAATACCTGCTACAACAGCAGAATACAATCCAATCGACATTTTGTACACTATCCATTACATGAACATATTAATGCAGTATACGAACATACGACCCCCATTAGTTTTTACATTTCACCATGCAGATGTTTGGTGCTGACCAAAGGCGGTGATGCTTTGTGGTTGGGAAGTCAACTGCAGGTAGTGGGAGAGTTTGGTCTACCACTCACAGCACTATCTTTGGCTGACTGCTGGCTCATGACCTAGAAAATGGAGAAGAGTACCACCCAATACACCCTTCACAGTTTGGACTTTTAATCGAAATAATTTGTATTGTCTGTATGAAATGCAGCTGTTATGCTAGCGCCTCTGACGTTTATACCTTACAGAAGTAAGTAAAGTAAGCAGTGTATAGCAGTTAGCATCAACTTAGCTTTCACCGCTACGGGAAACTCACATGCCATATGGGATCACACAGTGTCACCTGCCACGCCTTTACCCCCATCCGAAGTAGGTACTCGATTTAGCAACCCCAAAGGGATGCAAGTGCAAGTGTTACGTGAAAGCGGACTGGCTGGGATTTGAACCCGCGACCTGTCAATCGCAAGTCCAACGCCCTACCACAGCTCCAACATGCAACACTAAGGACAGAAATGTGCGTTATTATTATTATTATTATTACATCATCATCATCATCATCATTAGCCATAAATGTTCATTACACCTTTGAAAAGACAATATATTACATTCTTGTTATTTAAAAGCTAGCATACGCATACACGACTCCCATTCAAGAATAACAGATTAGTTTTGGTGTCACAAGTAAAGATAAAATCATATGTATTCAAAACAGAGGCAGCATAAACAGAGAAAGCTGGAGAAAACCTGCTATAGTGACAACCCGCTCAACAAGCACCGTATCTGGTGACTTCTGTGAAATCTGAACATAGGCCCCAGTGTCGTCTTTGATTTGCTTTATATAGCAACCACCTTTGCCAATGACCATGCCAATTGTCACATTTGGAATGACAACTTTTACCTGCATATAATGGCACACAAGGTTTCAGAAGACACAGTGAATCGGCTAAATGTTGAACAGTGTAATCTCTTGCATACCACCAGTGAAATTTATTTTGATCACCACCATAACCCAATGCAAATCTGATTCCACCTAACTACTAACACGTGACTTTCGCTATTGAATTGTTCCGTGACCTAGAAGTTTTCGAACTTATGTCACGTAAATGTAATCTCGTTAACTAACTAACTAACTAACTGAACTGTAAGCCCAGAGTCTAGAGATTTCAAATCCTAGTCCAACTCAAAAGTTCACAATGCAAATATTAATGAAATGAACATTCACTGACATGTAGACCTGTATAATGAATTCACAGAGATTTGCCGGACTCTGTTTATCTCAGACAACGTTTGGGTAACGTTTCAGTGTCAAAGCAACATAAATCCATGGCATAACATTCAAACTATCATATATTATCACACCACTGAGACCACCCATTCCAACTTAAGTATGTGGTCAGATTTAAGTACCACATCACCGTAGTGCTGTGACAGTTTTGAAATTGAAACCGAAACCGCAGTTTTAATCCAAAACCAAAACCTCCACATTTTGCAGGCTAACTAACGGTTTTGTTTCAGATACTCCATGGACCAAAATTTGGTTGTGTTAAGGCAGATCTACTGCACCAATTAAAAGGCGCAATGGCGTTCAATACGTCGTGACCTGCGGGTCTGCTGATTAACGCTAATTGGCCTTAATTACCCGCCTTCTGTGCCGTGCTGAGCTTTGCTGAAGGGACGTAGGTTTATTTGCGCTGCATAGGCAAGTTAAAGGCTGATTATACTGTTTATCAATAGTGCTGTGACGGTTTTGAAATTGAAACCGAAACCGCGGTTTTAATCCAAAACCGAACCGAAACCAAACCGACTGATGAAAATCCAGAACTGCACAGCACTACATCACTGTTTATAATATTACAGTACAAACAGATAATGAATGCGCTAGTACGCAACACAAGGAGTAACACAGTGGGTGCAGCCACAACAATCAATACACTTTGGGTGCCGCCAGCACATAATGTATCAATCACTGGTAGACTGAGACGGTCGAACTGGGCTGCATTTTAGACAGTACCATAAAAATGTGCAACACCTTAAATTTTAACCACCAAATTATTGTTACAAGTCACATCAAGTAAGACCAAACTAAGCCACAATTAGGCATCGCTGGCTGAGACTGTCACAAAGGCCAGTCGAACCATTTCAGGCAATACCATATGCAGTGCAAAGAGTTTTTCATCCGAAGCGGGGTCACATTTTACCAGGCTGTGTATTGGGCACAGTTTTTCAGGTCTGGCTGGATTTTAGACACAAATATACCATTTTCTGCCATCTTACTAGATTTGTGGATGACTGATTGATCAGCAGAAAAAAAACATGCCTGCATACTGCAGAAGAATTTTGTGCCAAATTTAATTTTTGGATCCGCTTCTCCAACATTACTAAACTAGAACATGGACTTCAAATAGCGTCGAAGTGGATGCCTTAACAATCTTGACGGTCTGCTGTGACCTTAACATTTGACCTCCAAAATTTATTCAGGTCAGTAGTAGGGGCCAGTGAATATCCACTGTAAGTTTCATCGAGATTGCTCAAGCCGTTCATGAGCTATCATGGTAATAAGATCTGTCCAGACAAATGAATGAAAAAATGCAGTGTGGATGGACAGAGTGAAAATATAATGCCTTCGTTGACACTGTCCAGCAGCGAAACATAAAAAGCGTGAGAACCTTGTTGAAATTTGTGTGGATCTCAAATCAATAAGGTCTTCCTTCACACCCTAGGACACTTCTTTTTCACTAATCCTTTATTATGGTGGTTCCATACTGTGAACTAAGTTGGTCGGCATACATAATTCCTTTATCAGTTTATCAATTATTTTATGCTTGCTGAACTGACCTTTAACTTGACAGGTTACACTTGCAATGAGTACTAAGTCGGAACTTTCTATGCCACTGCATCATTTATTCAATAATTTAAAGTTATGTATCAACCTCGATGGCACAAGCAGACCGACAGTGACATACTAACCACGTGACACTGACTATTAAACTTTCTACTGTAAAATGTAGAATGATTCTAGCTCTTAATGTACTGAATGCTTCGACCAACTTTGAAGTTCATAGGACCTTGTGGTTAGAAGAAGTGACATTTTTGTCTGACCAATGTAGTTCAAAGACTCTGATCTCCAACATTTTCATTTTTCATCCATAGTCAGCGAAATGCATGTGACACAGACTTCTTTCGTGTCAATTTTGGGCTGTCCAAAACCTCTTACAGGGTGCTTACAAATTTGGCAAAGTGAAATTCCCTGAGTTTTCCAGGTTTCCCAGACCCTTTAAACAGTCTTTTCCATACAATTATAACGTTAAAAGCCGATGTAATGAACCACCTTACCAGCCATTTCGGTACCTTTCTTGCTCTAATGCAAAATTACAAAATATATTTTTAAGGAGCATGGTGACCAGCTCCACCCACGCCAGTCACTGTGTGTGTGTCACCCAACCAATCTATGCTACTGTTACTAAGAATTATTACGCATACAAATCGATGCCCAAGAAACACAGTCAGGTTGCCTTCGAAAATTTCCAGAGTATAGGCCTATTTCAAATTTCCCTGAGTTTTCCAGAATCAAAAAATCCCTCAGTTTTCCAGGTTTTCCAGAGTTGTAAGCACCCTGTCTTATTCTCGACTTAGGTTCAGACACAGGACAAAGAGATGAATGCAGTGCAAGCCATAATGTGGACTCTAAGAAGGACAGCCCATAATAAGGGTTCAAACCAATCAAGTGTTTAAATTACTATTTACTATAGCATTAACCTGCAATTCCTCAATGCCTATCTTTGATGTATCTACACGGTCACGTATCTTCTCCCATATGACATCATGTGCTTTGCAAACACAGGCTGCAGGTCCCGTTATTAAACAAACACGATCCGTAGTACCTGCAAAAGTAACAGATAACATTACACCATCATGCTGCTAACACGACTCCTACTTACTGCCAACTAGGGTTAGAACGATACCAAGCTCAGCACCCAATACCCAATACTTTGGCTTCTCACGATACCAATACCCAATACCAATACCGATACCGGAAGTGATGTCATTCGTTCTAATAAAAATGCATAAGTATCACTGGCGAGTATAAAGTAGCATTCTCACTTCGGCCGTCGACGGCCATAGCACGCCTGCAATCGAACTTGTGCGAACGCGGGGGACGGTCTAAAAATTTAGCATTGAAGGCGTGCTGCCTACAACTCCTGCGACTGTCGACCGCCGTATAACACGCACGTTACAGACGTAACGCGAGACGATCGTAAGGCGTGCGTTACGACGATAACAACGCGCGCGTTACGGCCGCAGTGAGAATGCTAGTTAACCAAGCAGACCCGCGGAGTCGGGCGAAATTTACCGGCAAACTATGGGAATGGAGAAAGCCGCGAAGTGCAAGCATGTACTCGTCACCTAGCTGCCGATGTCCTTCACTCATTTCTCATGCGGACCACCCACGGCGCCACGCCGCTGAGTGACACGCCGGGCGCTGAGTTATTCCCGTTTGGCGGCAGATTATTTATGACTGGCGATTTCTAAAGCTGTCGGCCTCTATCCTGGACGACTGAAGCTGTTTGATGCGGCCAAGGTGCGTGTTGGCGGCATCAAGCAGCTTCAGTCATTTGAGCGTCGCCGGGAGTGGAGAGACCTGACGCGTGACAAATTAACTATTGGTATCGGATTTCACATGCGCACTTTACCCGCACTCCCACACATGGTGTGTTGTCTGTGTATCGCTTTCCCACGATCTGCAGACTGCAGTGAGGCAGTCTGCCCGCATAAGGCTTATCAGATCGTCGTGGGTGGCCAGACCGGCAACGCAGACTGTTGTCTGTCCAGTATTGGGTACGATTACTAAGAAAAGTATTGGGGCGATACCAATACCACCCAATACTGGCAAGTATTGGCCAATACCTAATACCCCAATACCGGTATCGTTCGAACCCTACTGCCAACTTCAAAGTCACGACACAAAAAATGGGACAAAAGTCAAAAATCCGACACCGGTGAGCTTTAGGTACTGCCCCTAATTTAAGAATCCGTGGTCATTTGCCAGTCCCCATTATAAATGGGGGAAGAGATAGCCCTTGAAAATGGCCGAATTTCCGACTTTAAAGGGCTCTTGACCTTGACCTTGTATCGGGTCATACTGCATACCGTCATACATCACTCATCGACATCTACCTACATACCAAATTTCATTGAAATCGAAGAAACTCTGTGCATGGATGGACGTACAGACAGACAGATCAAGCTCGTTGGTCAAAGTGCATGTTTCTAAAGACTCAAGATGACCAAGTGAGGTCTTTCTAGTCATGCTAGACATTATTCATCTTTCACCTTTTCATCGTTTTTATCTTTATGACTACTCCAGAAATAACCCTAAAACACATCACTTTAAACATCTGCATCATCATTCACAAAACAAAGCATGCAGATAAGCCAATGCAATTACCTGGATAAAAGTCGCTTCCTTTAGACATTTTTATCGTTGAACCCGTTGCCGTTTGTATGCCAACGATTGTTTCACCACCTTTGCCAAGAATTACGCCAGCAAGATGCGACGGAATCAGCTGTTTCAGCAACACTTCACCTGCTAAAAATCAAGTTTAACATACATTTTACAGCACTACAGACAACAATTAACATTATTCTGTTATAAAACAAGTGCACAAATATACCGGCGTAAAGCACACGATCCTGCGACTGTACTATCTTATAGTTATATATGTATACAAGAACTCATCAGGAGATGAGATAGCGAACGTACTTGTTAACGACGATATCGCACACACGTAGGCCTACTTCAAAATACCGAAAAAGAGACAAACCTACTTCGTTTAACAAATTAGACGATAGAT
>Ga0209780_1003045_pt1 | contig 12302 bp, 9 predicted proteins | sample WorMetexBAHAMAS2_FD_187384 | JGI IMG/M metagenome (GOLD analysis project Ga0209780, IMG submission 187384) | Marine gutless worms symbiont microbial communities from Max Planck institute for Marine Microbiology, Germany - Inanidrilus exumae... | ecosystem: Host-associated > Annelida > Digestive... | reverse complement strand
GAAAAACCCAAAATCGAGATATCTCGACAACGGTTTGACCAATCGCCACGAAATTTGGCAGTTGGCACGGTGACGCAGTTCGGCCCTCGTGGCAGTCGTGACAGTTTGGTCCGTTACAAATTTGAGATCTGAATAAATCCAAGATGGCGGCGGCCGTCATCCAAACAATTTAAAAATATTACGATATCTCGGCAACGGTTTGACCGATCTGCACAGCATTAGGCACGATGACGCACAATGGCCCTCCGAACGAGGCGTGCTATTCACGAACGTTTGCATGCCAGTTTCTGTGCGTATATTTTGCGTACGCAAATTCATACGTTACGTGCGTAACGCTATTCAGAAAACTTTCTTACGTACGAAAGATCGTAAATTCGTGCGTAAATATACGCACGATCGCAGCTGTCGTACAACAGAATATGTCCGTAACGATAGCAAGTTGATGAAGTTACCTCGATGTTTCGTTTTAGAATCACAGCATAAATTTATTTGTTTACGGCGATGCTTGTAAGATGTACATAGAAAAAGTACGTCATCATTTACGTCGAACAACGAAGTTAAATATTCTATCTATAACTGGAGTTAGCGTGGCCCGTTTTCTACTCCACGTGTCAATCAACGTAAATGTAAACATGAAACGGTTCGATTTGTTCCGCAATAAACTGTGCGAAAAGACAATTTAAAGGTATTGGTTGCGGAAAGACGTTTCATCTGTAAGTGCATTGCTTTTATAATGTCGTGAATTTTCTAGGGTGGTTCAACGTGCTGCTGTCAGACAAATATTGTACGGTTTCTATGCGTATCGTCTGCTCATCTAGGAGCGTCATCGACGACGTAACTCGTTCCATAGATTATATATCTCGATGACGTCGAAAGGATTAAGCGTAACGTAACGTAAGACTGTTTTTCAACATAACTTTTCTCACAAAAAATGTACGTTTAAATAAGAGAAACCGAGCGAAATAATCACTACAAGCAATCAGATGGTCAAATTCGCATATTTTTTATCACCGTATTTCCTCTAATAGAAGCCACCGGCTTCTATTAGAACCACTCGGTTCACAGATGAACATGTATTTAAAACACCAAGATTATTGGTTTTATATTTATTACTGTACAGCAAAATACCCGGTAGGCCTACCAGTCTGGCAGTGTATTTGCCCTTAGATCCCCGGCTTCTATTAGAGACCCGGCTTGTATTTGAGACCCGGCTTTTATTAGAGGAAATACGGCATTTTAAAAATAAACTGACAAACCAAACACGCTACTTAACGAGTAGGCCCTATCGCAATCGCCCATTGAAGTAGGTGTTCTGTAAATAGAATACGATCATCGTGGGCTGCACGTATGTAAGACATTTTTACGAACTGATAGTGAGTAGCACATACGACATAAATTTTTGCGTATGTACGCACATAATAGTGAATAGCACGCCAGACCAGCAGCTGATATTTCGAACTTTTAAAAATCTTAGATGGCGGATGGCCGCCATTTTGAAAAATCGAAAAATGTAGTATTAATGGACATTATTAATATTAATAGCCTACTCAAAAATGGTAATAAAACAGCAAATAAAAATGTAAAAAAACTGCAGTTTGTACACACTGTGAACGGCGACGGATCGAAAACCGCAAAAATCATAAAAAGGCAATGTTAACCACTCTAACATTGACATTCAGGCTATGTCAGTGTAGTTAACATTGCCTTTTTATGATTTTTGCGGTTTTCGATCCGTCGCCGTTAACAGTGTGTATAAACTGCAGTTTTTGTACATTTATTCGGGTAAACGCGATGCAACTTTATAAGCAGAAAATGTCATTTGCCGATAGTGTTCTAAGAGAAAACAATCAAACAAATTCATTGGTAATTTCAGAAAGAAAAATATGAAGTAAAAGTCAAAAGTTCTTATAAACCAAAGAAAACGTGATTGGATGATTTAGAGCAATGTACAAGTTAGTTGGAGTTTAACGTTCCCTTTCAGCACAAATATGGCTATATCAGAGACAAAAGGCCAATGGACAAGTCTGGATCGATACGAAGGGATAAAATGAGAAGCTGAAGACTTGTGGAAGAAAATGACACGTTAAACTTCTAGGTCAGAATATGACGCGGGATGATGACGAAGATGATGATGATGATAATGCATTTGCTCTATTTGTGAAATTATGCCGGCTAACAACGACTGCGGAGAACGGAAAAAAGCCCAGCTAGATGATAGGACTGCAATTTGTACGGCACCCTGTAGCGTGATGGTATCATAACTCATGCAGTGTATAGAAAACACTCTAATCTTAAGCAAGATGCAATGACCGTGTGGTCGAGTGAGGTTGTGCTAATGCGAGACAAATAAGTTATTTAAATGCGATGTGAAATTTGAATTTTAAAGTATTTTAAGTATGTAAACATGACGAATTTTCGTTGGTATCGTTGAAGTCGCGACGACAACCACGAAATGTTGTCGACAACGTCGTCGAGAGCTGAAATAGAATCTGATTGGCAGAACTGATAGAGCATGCAGACTAAGAAACTTGAGCTAATAAAGACTGCTGGTGTGGCTAGTCTGACGAGGGGCGAAAGCTTCGCGACCGAGTCAGTCTTCAAAGCAATTCGGTCTTCTACAGTAAAAATGAAAGAAACACGCATTTAGTGAAGCAAGAATCCACACGATTTACAAAATGCGTCCATTGATTGCATACATAGACTGACAATGATGGTAATTTTTTCATTCCTATCTATGCCAGCTATTCTTCTAGCCGCATTATATAAGGCGCGGAAATGTAAACGTTTTGTAGCACTTAATAGTCAGATCGCCGATCTAGCGCTATAGCAGTAAGCTTTATTAAACCTACTATTTCAATTTTATTTAAATATCGTAACGAATCTTTACCATTTAACTTCGCAAAGTACGACATCATGCCCTACAACATGGAGATCGTATCGTAGATCACTGTGACGTCACTTCACCCTATCTACACTCCTTGCTTACATAAATATCTTTGCAACCTTTAAATAAACGGAACTAAATTCAATCATTGTCATTTATTTATTCCTCAGAGTAAAGACACATGCAATGACTAAAAACTGTGTACAGCTGTAATAGAGAAACAAAATAGCAATGCGAATATGCACATACATATAAAAATGGTAAAAACTGGCCAATTTACAACCAAGTGTAAGGGCAACAGAGTCATAGCTCTAAAACGGCAAATATCATTTTGCTAGGAGATTGACAGAACCGATGGCTGCCCCAATTACAACAGAAGTCACGTTAAAGCGAGATAAGGCATTCTTTGCATATCGTATGTCCTTTGACAAAAGCACTAGCCTAACTGCAGGGTATAAGCTAGACTAGTAGTCAGAGACTTCCATTCTCAGCCACACAGACGACAAAAAGTACGAATGTAAAAATCTAATACGTGTATGTCTGTGATGTGCTTGGCCTATTCATAGCCGCGTTCACAAATCACAACGGAACGAAAAGCATTGAACAGAACATACGAATCCGGTGTGAACATAAAAATTAAGACAAGGTATCGGCTATGTCCGTCAATATAAATTATAGAGAAGACCCATGCTACAACGTTAAATGTTTAGTCACGTCTGTGTGTTCTATTGTTTTTTATTCATTATCTCGTCTCACTGTCGAGCAGAAAGTTAATGTTTTACACTGAAACAGTCCATATAGATAGTTACATGAATACCATTTTATATTTGCTGTTTCAGTACTGAGGTATAACTTCAAATGTCTGTTCAAAAGATTTTGAAGGTCACGCGGGCATTGCAGAGATATTGCAATTAATGGATTTGAAAATAACAGCCGTTGCAAGTGGTGTAGTCGAGGTGGAACGCGGAACGCGGGGGAACGCCGTTCCTCTAAATATTTTTTGGGGGACGCCATTCCCCAAAAGATGTCAGGACAAGGGGAACGGTAATACCGTGATACACTAGCGTTCCCCCAAAAAGGCTTGCAAAGAAATGCAAAGTATATTGTAAAAGTTAACAGTTGTCATTAAAGTGAAATGCCTGATTTCGTGTATACTAATTTGTATTGGTGAATCGGTTATTCAGTTAAAATTGAATATTGTAACAGCTCTATTTATTTTAATTAAAGGAAGTATTAGTGACTCTTTAAAACCGTAAAATCAACTTTAGATAAAGAACTTCCAAAATACGCTAAGGAGATAAAAAATAACATAGTGAGGCAAAGAGTTTCACACACTACATGTTCGCTTAAAAATATATATAGCAGGTGTTACATGCGCTTTTTAAACAAACAACAACAACAATAACGCAATCGCAGATGACTAACTTCGCCCCGTGCTGCCACTTGGCGAACTGGTCGAAACATACAAGGTCTTTGATTCTGGCCTGTTCCCTGCATTGTATGAAAACACGACGCCATCCACAAAACCGGAAGTACATAGCACAATCGCATTGTCGTCAGAGGAGGACCAAGCCACGGCCACAGTAACATGTACAGAAAATTCGGTGAAATTTGGACGTGTGATTTTTGAGATACGCAAGTGGTCAGACAGACAAAAAGACAATAATCAAACAGACACACAGACACGCCGGGGGCGAAGTAGCAACAGTGTCGGACAACAACACCTTCGTCGGTTTTGTCGACGGTGGCGCCGTCTACATGTGTGCAATATGGAGCGTCGCAGGCGAGGCAATCCACATGTAGATGACATGGTCGTAACGACGGCTAATCGTCGGATGCGTCAGCTTCCGCAGCCGCTCCGCGATGGGCACGTACGTCTCTCGTCGTGCATAATTAATGAATCTCGATAACTACGCGGCGCTCCGGCTGGTCACGCGACAGCGCAAGAAGGGACATTGACTACAGATGACACAACGGTTGCTGGTGACAGCTGGGACGACGGAAAACATGGCACGAAAACCAGTACACTGTACTTTGGGGGATTCTTATATCAGTCATTTGGCTGAAAATCTTTAAGATTTCCATTGGTTTTTATCCAAATTTTATCTTCAAAACTCAACATATTTCATTTCATTGTACTACGTTATTGCAGTAACTCGATGAAGGAAACATTGCAATGTGAAGCAGTCAAGCAGTTATGACGTCATTTTTAAGTAAGTAGATTGTAGAGTATTCTCTTCTGTCTCCACTGGTACAAAAATGTAAAAGCCAAAAAATACGGAAATTATACAGTCGCCCAAAATAAAGTGACACGTTTTATGGCCAACAGTGTATATACACTGTGTCTAAAAAACAATGACACGCGACTGCTGTCCATAGCGTCGGCAATTCTAGATCGATTTTCAATTTTTTTCACTGACAGATTTTCGAGGAAACTTCTGATAATATCACACTGTCTTCTACCTCGCCTTAACTGTGTTGCTACACTACCTTGCGAAATTCAAACGTTACAATAACGGCTGAACGTTTACTCCTTTCATCAAAATTAACCAGTTTTACTCGAAAGTTGAAACTTAACAAAACTTAACATCAGTTAGATCTTAGATACCGAAAGCTACAAAATGCCATCGTAATGATTTGCTGAATTTTTATACAATGAAGCACAAACGTTCGGTATACGACTTGATGATAAACTTCGTGAAGTTTAAGCAACAAACTACCTCAACATCGTCAGAAGGTGACAATAATGTTTGTAACTAATACCTCCTGCAGCCCACCTAGTTGATAAATAGTCAGATCCGAAAGTTAAAGCAAGTACGGAGAACGTCTATCTATGGTACCTATAGACACAAGCTGTATACGCCATTCACTAGTGCGAGCTTCATCAATGACTATCTGCTGCAGCCCATGTTACATCTCAATCATTCACTGCTTCAGTTCGCTGACGTCACGGATCTTCTTCTGAGCACTGCTGCATTGTATTTCAGGTTTTGTAGTCATCTGATTCAGATATGAGCTAATAAGGCAGCCTCATATCATGCAAAATGAACACTGAAGCATCACGTGCAATATGCCGTTGTAATTCTCAAGTTTCACAAGATAGTGTAGAAACATACTTAAGATAAGGTAAAGAATCATTATAATATATGTGTATGCTCTAAATTTTTTTCAGGAATCTGATAGTAGAAGAATTTGTGAAATCGGTCTACGTTTGACAAAGTTATGATCAAAAGTTAAGTGTCTTGTTTTCTAAGACAGTGTATAAGACAGCTCTTTCAGTGATACGATACGATACGATACGGTAGATTAACGTGCGCTCAAAAGCTGACGGGATGGCCAGCTTGATCTAGAGTACGGCCCAAAGACAAAAAATAAGGAATAAATAATATCAAAAACAGAGTAACTCAGAAGAAACGGCCCAGGCAAAGATCCGTGGATGCAGTCCGGGAGGAAGAAGTAAAACTACGGGGATAGGATTTGTGAAAGAGGTAGGTTTTAAGCCGGAAGTGAAAGAGAGAGGGAGTTGTAGATGTACAGAGTGGTGAATCGGAGGAGGAAGAAGTGATGGGTGAAAGAATAGGTGAGTAGGAAATGGAAGAACTGGCACCACAATGAGGTTGACGAAGAGAAGAAGGGAGATCAGTGCTGTGTTGCTCACGTTAAACAGATAGTGAGGACCGAGTAGTGTGTTGGAGGCGAGGCGGTCAGTGAGTAGGGATTTTGCGACGTGTTCAATTATTCATTCGGCGCATTCATCCCGTGAAACGTCGAACCCAGGGTGAAGGAAATTCCCGCGCCGTCACTCGACCACATTGCTCGGACTAGTCTACGTGTTGTGCCGGAGACGTATGCGCTGACAACGTTTGTCTTCATAAACAAGCGTCACGTTCGACGCTCGGCGCTTCCACCGCACCCAGCTCCGAAGGTCATTGTGTGCGCTTGCTGCCGAAGCATCGCCGGTCCGTGTTGTCAATGTACTGTACTCCATTATGCCGCAGCTACAGACTACCGTAAAAACTGTCGTACTGTTTGTACCGCACGTATGATATTGATATGAACGCACACCTGTCGGTGAAATTGCCTTTCCGGAAATGGACTGGTTGTATCCGCTAACACTGCGAATACGTTTAAAACAAGACTGTATAAGTTCTGGCACAATGGAGATGTGATTTCAAAGCTCAATTGCAGGAAACCGAAAGTCGGAGCGAAGTGATGTATGAGGAATCTTACATAAAGTTAGTTGATACATTGTAAAGTGTCTAAAATGGCGGGCATAGATGCTTTGGCTTACGCTTGTAAATTCTCTCTGCGTCTTAACATGCACGTACTCTACAGTGTGCTTTTATTGCGTTTTTCGTTTCTGTGCCGTGCGCTAGACTAAGCTGGCCATATCGTGAGCTTTTCAGCGTACATAAATATATATCGTGTCGTATCGTAAACTGACCGTCGTTTACCAGCTCATGCATTTTAATTCTCCGATTAAAACCAGTAAACCTCGAGTTACGCAGGTGACGCCAAAACTGCAAGAAAATCCAAACGACGAACTTGACAATAACGGACAAACCGCGTCTGCGGTTCCCGCTGTCACGGATACTGTGACTCTCGCGACTCTCGCGAAGTCTGCATGATTTCACACCGTGCCGACATTGCGATGGTGACGTGTGGTCATGCGCTTTTCTGCGAGAACAAAGCAAACGACGTTGCTGCAAAGAGAACAGTTTGCCCGATATGTTGTACTGATGCTGGCGTGGATTCGTTAATTATGTCAACAACTGGCTATCAACCGTTTGCTGGAGCAATCTTCTAGATGCCTGCATGCGATTACTGCTACCGAATGCCCATAGCGATTATTTCTAGTTACGAGAGGTAACTAGACTTTGTAAACATGATTCCATCAGGTGTTGGTGTTAGGAATCCACACCAACAGTACGAACATCTCGTCAACAATGCGTTTGGTCAACTGGTCTTACCGCAGTCGACATATACGAAGCTCGTGACTGCGGCGATTCGGGTTCATGTAAATTTGACATCAGTTTCAAATTCTTGAAGTATAGGCCAAATTTAATGTCTTCATAATACCATCAGTAGAAACGGCATCGCTGGACTGTCGGCTTACACACAAATATTTCTTTGGAATTTGGAAGGTTAGTAGAATAACGTTCGCCAACGAACACAAAAATTTAAACTAAGAATATGTGTAGATAATTTACACAAGATAACACAAAATACAAAACAAATATGAGACTGGCGTCAATATAATGTCACAGCAGTATACACAGACATCAGTAATCTACAAGTAATCATTAAGTCCAGGATCGATTTAATAAAGAGCAACTTAAGACTACGTTTAAACAAATGTGCAGACTCGAGATAAAAGTGTTCACATACATGTATCATGGGCGTAGGCAGAGACGGTCCCGTGGGTTCTGAGACCCCAATACATAACTGATTTAATAAAACACTCTTGCAGCCAAAGGCCGAATAGCTAAGTAGTACAATACGAGGTCAAATAAAGTAAACACAATAATAAGTGCAATGTAAAAGACAAAAAGGATATTTTAGTAAACGATGGAACAGAGGTACATTGTACAATACAAACAGAGAGTACTGGAAAATTTTCGCAACATCGTCGTCAGCAGAGAGCAGAGGAATCGTAGAAGCTGCAGGCTGAAGTAATATTTAGTCTTTGGATCGACAATCGACAAACTATATATAAATCTTTATTCATCAACAAGTGGTAGAATCAAATAAAGAGAAAGAAAAACATAATAACACGAAAACATACATACATAAATACAAGCAACTATGATAGGACACCCGCGGTCAAATATCCTGGCTACGTCAATGTCACCCACAGACGAGTATTGTGTTGTCGAAACGGGTCGTGAAACGAGCTGGATCGTCGCCGTCTTGCGGCGATCGATGAGGCGGATACACCGACGAGCGGTGGCGTGGCGTTCGGGCCGTGAACGAGGACGTCCGGGCCCGGCGCCGGACCATGAACAGATTCTCTGAGCGATAGCGACCGACAGCAAGCTGCGGCCGCCGCCGACTGTCACCGTGTGACACCCTGGGCGATTTCTTCGACATTTCGGTCGTTACAAATCAGGGAACACGCGTGCACACGGCAACGCGCCCAGTATTATATACACCGTGTTCCAGCAGAAATGGTCCCCTGTGACTTTTTTTACAGTGCATTGTTTAGACCTCCCGGCCTACCTTTTTAATGGCCCCTTAGAGATCAATTATCTCAGAATGCACTGGACCCTATCTTCACCAAATTTTCAGATACATACGCATACGGGTAAGCATGATCAATCCGACCGTCTTTTCGCGATCGCTCAAGGGACGTTGCCATGGTAACCGATTTTTGGCGCGAATCGGCGAAGATTGGCATACCCCGCGTTCATTCTGTGCACTAGCATCCGACAGCGGATGGGAGGATCGCAACAAGGATGCACGCATTAACACCGCCAATGACCCCTCTACGTCTGATAAAAATTTGGTTAACTTTGGTTCGGTAACCCATGACTTTTGCAGGCGCGTGTGCGCGGGGCGGGCTACATGCTGGGCGTTGTCTCGCATTTTTAATTTTAAAATTTTCTGACATATTTAGAGAAATAGCGAGTAGTAAGCAGAAACTATAACGGGTCTCTCTCATCCAATATCGGCGTATACACACTGTATATACATCTTTCTTTGCACTGTTGACATAATTCACGGCTACGATGGACGTAAGAATTGGTAGTCTTCTGGCGGGTCCTTTAGACAGATCGATACGGGGCAATAACGATCAACTGGATTAACGAAGCGGCATGGAAGCGTTTTGCTCGCATGACAAAAGGAAATAAATTAGATCGTTGGGATTGTATTTCAGAACGGTGCCATTCGTATCTGTCACTGAAACGAACTGACGAAGAGGATTAGGAGATTAACAGGGACACACCGTTTGACCGAAAGCAATGAAACCGGTTTTATTCTGATGTCGTAACCTGGCGTACGTTTGTTCTGATAAAAAATAGTTTTAACGGGACAGTAGCCGAAATTAATGTGCGCGCATTTGTCTACTTTCTTGGTTTTTTTCACCAAAACAGTAGCAGATGTATATATGATATAGCAGATGTATATATGATATAACGATAGACAAAGAATACACTCAATACAGGTAATACACTAGAGACATACAGAATATAATAAACAGTAGTATTACGATGCTGACAAAAGTCTGTTCACACACCCACATCAGATGTTTGAATGTAAAAACATTTTCCACCCGAACCTGTCACTCAATCCCGAAAAGTAGAATATCTTCGTGACACTGCAGAAAATATATAGTTGGTTGTGTGTGTGTTTTGCTATTTTATTTCTTGTGTTGTACCTTGTGGAAGGCATGTGCGTGGAATTGGAAGCAGCGAACTCAAAAGGAAATTCCAGGCAGCTCTACCAGGTAGTCAAATCAATGACTAGAAAGTTCCAGCCACGTCTGCAATGTATCCAATCAGGACTCTCCGTGGAAGAGTCAATCACCATGACAGAGGACAATGGACCTCTAGAGATAAATGGAGAAAGTACGTCCATGGTGTGGCCGACCCTTTGATTGAGGACGGCTAAGAAACATAACAGAATCTTGTATATACGAGTTTATAATAATAATAATAATAATAATAATAATAATTCTCAATACAAGGCAAAACAACAATGTCTGCAAGGTTGACTTTAGGAGTATTCAGAATATTCGGCCGAACCAGGGTTCTCGTTACGATTTCGTGAGTTGGCGTACATATGACTCAAGTGTTAATTTTTGTCGTACGTTATAACTATAGGTCTAATTTTGGACGTAAGCTGGACGCCAGGTGCATGATTTTTGCCGTATGCATCTGTGTCATCTCATGTAAGCTGTGTGTGTGTGTGTTCATTCCTTTGACCTTTGACCTCCAGAATATAACCAGGTCATCAGTAGGGGCTAGTAAATATTCCCTGCCAGCATGTTTATAATCGGCGATTAAATACGTACATTTCAAAAATTAGACTTTCCCTGTTACTTATTGCGAAATGCCAACTGAATACGCCGAGTAACTTTTTTCGACGTATACGCTTACAACAGGCTTCAATTTTTTGGCGTATATATACGTCCAACCATCGGTTTTTGGCCGTATATCGCGATTTTTAAAACGTGCTATACTCCGATACGTCCACTAACGAGAGCCCTGGGCCGAATAGGGCTTACGACAAATTCAAGGGCCCCATATTCTGAAAAACAGTGCGTCATTATTGCATTAAACAATTTAACACTGGTTGTGTTGACTAACAAACGCGTGTGACGTTATACCGGTTAATTATTGTCGCCACGCCTACTTCATTAATATTAGTATTTATACCAGTAGACCTATTCACAGTGAATGTTATTTTTGAGAAGTACTTACGGTCAATTAATCACGGTGAGTTAAATTTGATGTTAAATTTAGAGTTCTATATTTTCCAAAATGGAAAATCTTTATCGATACATGCTTCACGGAGATCATTAGTGGACGCATTATGATTATCTGAACGCTTCTTTCTCAGGTTAAATTCGTATTTGTGTTTATTTTATCTAGCCTTTCGCATCGCAGCCGCAACGGGACTATCTGCCAGATTCAACTCACTTTGGATTCATTTGTTCATTTATTTATTCGCTCTTGTTCATTTATCAGTAAAATCACGAATGAATGAATGAATGAATGAACGAATTGGGTATCGGGTGTTTACTGATGGATTCATCTTTCAGTCTTTTACATTTTTAGACGAACAAAATGTTTAACAATTTGTGTTACTGCTTGGCACAAAGTAGGCCTACTCAGCAGGACAAGGCAAGGCCAGAGCAATAACGATCAAGTCAAGAGTAGTCAAGTCGTTTATTGATCAACTTTGCGGCCAAATAGGCTAGCCAACGTAATTTCCTCTTTTGTTCTATGGAAGTAGAATTAGCTTTATAAGCACCTGTATAGCGGATCAGTGAGACTGTAATAAGTGATTATAACATTGATCCCATCTGAGCCCATACTTACGTAAAGTTTGTGCATGCAAGTGAGTGGGTGTGGGCGCGTTCTGTTTCACCATTCCGGATTAATCCAGGACGTGATGAGATATAGCTTGGATGAGATTGATCTACGCCGATGTTTAAGATACAAAGTAGAGCGGCCCGTTGTTATATCGGATCGTTACATTACATTACATTACATTACAGTTATTTAGAGTGGCCTAAGTACAAGACTGCTAAACCACTACAATACACGGGGTACAGAACTGGAAACGGAAACAGTTAGGTAGGAAATGATTGGGAGAAAAGGAAAGTTTTGAGGCGATTCCGAAAAACAGTCAGCGTTGGAGCTGAGGTAACGTCAGGCGGCAGACTGTTCCAGAGGCGGCTGCCAGCCACCGG
>Ga0209780_1003044_pt1 | contig 12303 bp, 8 predicted proteins | sample WorMetexBAHAMAS2_FD_187384 | JGI IMG/M metagenome (GOLD analysis project Ga0209780, IMG submission 187384) | Marine gutless worms symbiont microbial communities from Max Planck institute for Marine Microbiology, Germany - Inanidrilus exumae... | ecosystem: Host-associated > Annelida > Digestive... | reverse complement strand
AGTCCAGGACTGGAAAGTTGGTAACTCTAATTATATTTCCGTGGCTAAATATTCTATGTTGTACAATTGTGACGTCATGTTTCGTAACGGTCTAGTTGTGTATTATATTTCAGAACGTTATTATGGGTAAAATTAGTAAAGAAGATAAGATCTTAATAAAAAAATCTGAGGATTGAAAAACGCTGGGGTGCAAGGAAATTGATTTGCGAGCTTCCGCACAAGCAATGGACTAGAAGTGGACTTGAGAGTCTGATCCGGAAAATCGATGACACTGGCAGCATAGAACGAAAAGTTGGAAGCGGGCGTCCGAAGTCTGCGAGCACACCGCCAAACATCAAAAAAGTCGAAGAACTGATCTGCAGTCAGGAGGGGGAACCCGGTACTCACAAAAGCCCTCGGGAAATCGAGAGAATTACCGGTATTCACCGAAGCTCGGTGCAACGTATGGTAAAAAAGGATTTGGTCATGCGTTCGTACAAAAGAATTGTGAGCCAGAAACTCAATGATGACTGCAGAATTAAACGTCTGCAACGCTGTCAACTCCTTCTGCAGCGTTTTCCTACCAAGCGTAGTACTGGTAGTATTTGGTTTACTGACGAGAAGACATTCAATGTAGCAACCCCTGTTAACAGTCAGAATGATCGCATTTATTCCAATGCCAACAGAAAGAAGGACGTCGATCCTCGTCGTTTAATACGTGAACGCCAGCATTTTAGTAAAAGTGTAATGGTGTCTCTTGGCGTGTCGAAGATGGGGAAGACGAAACTGGCGTTTGTGGAACCTGGTGCGAAGATAAATAGTGAATATTATTGCAAGAATCTTCTGGCGGGTAAGTTGTTACGCGACATTCGTGACAAATGTGGACGACACAACTGGATACTACAGCAAGATGGCGCTCCTTCACACACAGCTGCTGACACAGTCAACTTCTTTCTGAAGGAGAAAATAAACTTCATTGAGCCGCAGAGTTGGCCGCTGAATAGTCCCGACCTTAATCTGGTCGACTTTGCAATATGGGGTGCTCTTCAACAGCAAGTGTATCTTTGACGGCAGTTTGAATCAGTTGACCAGTTGAAACAAGCGCTCGTGACTGAATGGAATCGACTATCACAAACGTTCATCAACAAGAGTATAAACGAATGTCGCAAGCGACTTCAAGCTGTAGTTCGAAACAATGGAGCACATGTCGAACATCTTTTCAACTAGTTTTGGGATAAATTTTGCGAAACTAACTCGCGTTTGGCTAGCATTAATTTCATTGACTGCTAAAATCAACAGCTTACTTTTTTTGAGCCACCCTGTATACAGAATAGCCTGCCAAAATCATAGTATTATAAATTATAATCCTACTTACTTAACTACTTTTAACTACTTCCGTTAGCTTCAAGTAGCTCAAGTACTCGAAAAAGCTTGTGTAAGTACTCAAGTCTTACAAACGTTTCACCGGCACAGCCCTATGCATCATACCGATATGCACATGACATGGATGGCCATTATAGTAACTGTTCACTACAGTGTAGCTAGAAGAACAACTGACGTGTGAAATGATGCACATACACTGCAAAGTAACAGCAATAATGTAAGATGACGAAACATTACATCTCACAATAGTAAGCAAAATGGTCACAACCACCTCCAAGTGACTGAAGGTAATGACATGTAGTGCATAGTGATGAGTGAAATATAAGTGAATTATACATGCAAATGTCCCAAGGTTTCAAAGGCACACTGTTTATGTCACAGACAAAGATTACGCTTTTCAGATTTTTAGCTCATTACACATTCTGATTATGTACTGTAATCACTTATGCAAATTGAGTTTACTCGAGTGCAACTTAATGGGCACTCAATTAAAGTGTTCAAAAGATTATCGATTAAATGCATTTATACAACCACATAACATTATTTTCTCCAGCGATTTTACAGTGTTGATTGGGTGACAGGAAGGGTAGCTGCCAATTTCTCAGAAGACTGTCTTCCAGAAAGGAGAAAATCAAAGTACAGTTAAATGGCTAACACATGTTTACCTGGAAAAAGACTGTTAAAACGGACGGTGGTCGTGACAAACAGCATTAGGTGAACACAATCAGCGAGTGATATACAAATAATACATCAACTGCAAAATCACAAAAAAATGAGTGTATGTCAAGCAAACTATTTAAAAATAAAACCGTTTCAAGTAAACTTCTGGCAAAGACATGCCATTATGTTGGTGACTCAGAAAAAGATAAAAATGCCACATTCCTGTGGTGTGGTAGACTTGTAGTCATCTCTATCATAGGACACTAAGCCCGCACGTGGTACTCATTGAGTCAGTGATGCATAAGGTGACCATCCATCCCGGATTTTCTGGCACAGTCCCGATTTTTAATGACGTGTCCCGGAAAAAAAATCACAGTTCTCTCCCGTTTTTGGCGTAGTGTCCCGGATTTGTTCCGATTTGCCCATGTCTGCAGCCATATGCTTATGCACCGGTGGCCAAGAATTTGCTCAGATTTTATCTGTATATACAAAAAAATCGCTGGCGGTTTGGGCTCCGCCCTGGACCCAGCTGGGGAGCTCACGACACTCCCCAAGACCCTCAAGTTGAACCCCCGATGGCTTGTGCCTGTGGTGCTCGCACCCAAATTATGGTCACCTTATTGACGCACAGCCAGTACAATGCCAAACCTCTGATTACTTTTCCAGCCACAGCACACCTGGCTGGTATCAAGTTACACTGTTTGACGGGTGTAATAAATGCAATAATAAAACTTAAAGAACACAAATAACATATCATTTCAAACAATACTACAACAGTCAAATATAGGCATTTTAACATGATAAACAACATCACTAGTGTTGTCACAGTATCCAAAACCGATGCAGCAACCTAGGTTTCTCATAAACTGCCCATCACTGAAACCTAGGTTTTACCCACCATAATTGGCAGTTTGAAGAACATACGCATTCTGTCACATATTGATTGCACAATACTGCATAGCATTTCGCGGGATTGTTGAAACTGCTTCCAGGAGACAAGAGTAAGTGGCTTAATTAGCTTCACAAACAGCCCCTCCTTTCCTTGACTGGGAAGCCATGTTAGCAGTGACAAGGCCTACAACGGATTGCCTACGTCCATCAGAGTTAAGCGGCATTGACTAAGAAACGTTTGTGTGGTGCTCTGTGTGGCGGACATGTGAAGCACACATATCATACGTCTGGCCAACTTCACGCAAGTTTCGAAGCCAAGTGCACACTATATTGCAAGACGCCGGATGTGAGTTATGCTGATGCATACTTGTCATCAGTTTTACGATTCATCAAGGCAAAATTTAAAACAAACACACTACGGCATTGCATTCTACAATAACTGACTAAAATCAGCAGGTGAAGAAAATTCAGGAACCAAAACAACACTAAACATACTACACTGCTTTGGCAACAGACAGTGCTTTGATTACAATTACCTTTCTTTACATACCAGGGGCATCATCTTCACTCCAGTGCTATTTTAGTAACTAAAACTTAAACAAGAACTGAAATGACTGCATTTTGTTCAGCAAAATAAAAACAAAAACGAGTAAGAATTTTTGAACTAAAAATATATATAAACTAACTAGAATGTTGGCAATTAAACTGTAATTCTCAAGAACAGGCAACCATCAGGTTGTTCTTGTGTGGTTTTGACCTTAACAATGCCATTTTTGAGTGTTGCACACTACCCAATTAGTAGGTTTAGCAGGGTTAGGGTTAATGTTAGTGTTAGGATGATGCTTAGGGCTGGAATGCCTGTACTACATGATGGGTATGGGTAGGATGTCAGTACCACAGACTACAGCTGAAGTAGGTACACATTGTATACACAGCCATAGAAATAGCTATATAACATACCCCTGTAGTAAAGAAAAAAAGTTCTCCTATACTCGTTACTGAGCATTGGGCCCGAAGCTGATCCAGGTGTACAGGCATTCAGCCCACAGGAGACTTGACAAACTGAACATTGCTATTCCTACGACCGTGAGTGATCTTTATCGTCATTCAACTATTGCAAGCCTTTTCAAATACACTGGTACAGTACAGTGGTGCAGCATCTGACATGGTTTCAACTGACAGTGTCGTGCAGTCCATCTGAGATAGCAAGGCTTCTTGTTTCACGTGACTTAGTGACACTTGCTGTAATCTGCAATAATGGATATGGCCACCATAGATGTGCGAACGTAGATATTTTGGCGCCTGTGTCCGTCTGCATCAATACTGTTCACATCTGCCTCTGCATCTGCAGGTATCCATCAACAGGCGTCCGCGGACGCCTGCCGGTGGTCGGAATCCAGTCTTACCAGCAGAAATGTTAGCAATGTACTCTTTTCTCTCATGGACTAAAAAACTTAAATGCGAAGGGAGTGAGAGATGTTACGAGTAGAGTTCGGCCAATGTACACATCGGACATCGAAAATCGGCAACATTGGAGCATGCTAGAACATCGGTGAATCAGCATCGGCAAATCGCCAACATCGATTTTGTAAGTAAGCAGCGTGCAACGAACGACATTAAAGTCAGATCTGCGCCAGCCGCCGTGGACGACCACCCACGCCACCAACCGACAAGGCGATCGGCGATGTGGGTGGTCGTCCGGCGGCCAGTCGGGAAGGACACCGTGACGGCCAGGTGTCAGAGGCGACCGCTGTGACAAGGAATCGAAGCTCGTGTTATTTGCGCATGGTGGATGGCTTGGCGGCACTCTGTCGCCGACTGGCCATCTATTCGGGGTCTTTCAGATGGCAAATGACCATCGTTGCCAATCTGCATTGTCTGTCCAACAGTGGGCGCTGTGTTAGCCTATGTGTGTTCGTGTAACTCCTGCTGTGAAAGCGGTCTGCACCGGAGAGCAATGCACATGTAAGACATGCGTTCGTGCATGACATCGTATTTCGACTCAATCGGGCCGTCAGTGTTGCTCTGCGGTTACATAATATCGACGGCAAGTGCCGTATTGCATCACCTCACACAGATAACCAGCGACTAATTGCCAACATGAGTAACTGAGTCTGCTGATGCCCAGCATCATCTGTCACGTGATGTGTCTGACTTCTGCTCAGCGTCGTATGTGCGCGACGGCGGGGGTGCACTAAGTGAGACCGTTGCGATGGTCTCACTAAGAACAGTTCCTAGACTGTTCACGTGTCAGCATTGCATCCTAATTCTGGTAAATAACTAGACATCGGAATTGGGCATCAGAATTTTTTCGCCTAAATATCAGAACATCGGACATCGGCCATTTTACCCGAATCAGCCATTGCCTAGTTACAAGTTATACAAATTAGGCCCACAGAACAGTTAGTTGATTCCAAAATCGAAACTGAAAATCAATCATTAAGCATGTGCATTACGCACAATTGACAACCTTAACAGGATGCGTCAGTGTTCGACCATCCACTTCCACAGCAACATGTAAGGTTGCGTCTGCATCCATCAGCGGACATGCAAAAAGCTTGCAGACGCATCCACGGACCCGTCCGCATCCGCACATCTGTGATGGCCACCACCTATGTATCTGATGTACATGAATCATCAATTAAACAGAATCTTTTAACACATACCAATAAATAATCAATATCGCCAACTTATGAACACTCTCCAAAATGCTAACAAAAACTTGATTGATATTTCAGCCAGAAAACGTGTATTTGGGTTCAGTAATGAAACAAAGCTTTCAAAACAAAGTGTTGGAATGCAGTTAGCAGTAATAACACAATACACTACTGCAAAATTCTGTTCACCTCAGTGTCTATGTGTCATCAGCATAGCATAATGAAGCAGTGATTTAACAGCACTCTGTGGAACAGAATCACTTGTCCAGAGCAGCAAAAACAGCCCAAAGTACCTCATACCCAGGATCTTTCAGGATCTCCTGATCTGGGTTGAGATCAAGCAGCTCACGAACTCGTTTCATAACAACCACGTAGTCATCGTCGGACAGTGGCGCGAATGCAGATTCCAGTACGTCGGACGAATGGGCGAGGAACAGCAGAGCGAGCATGCGGCGATCGAAACGTTGTGGGTTGTTTGTCCAACGTGAGAGGACAGCGTCTTGAAGCCGGCAGATGAGACGCTGCTTGACGGTGGAGTCGCTCAATGGATGCGTTGTCATGTCAAACAGAACAAAGTTCTGCTTCTCTGTCGTACACACGCCCTTCTCAACCAGATTCTTGGCTAGGCGCTCCCGAACATTTTTCAACTGATACTTCAGCTTCATCGGGTTCCATGTTTCACCTATATACAACAAATAATATCACGGACTACCTACCAGTATCTCAAGCAGACTGCATTTGTAGCAGTTTTCCTCTGCACCAAAGACATTGCCTTCATGAGTAAGAAAACAGCCATACTTGGTGGCTTGGTAATCTAGTGGTTAGGGCATCAGACTTGTGACTCAATGGTCATGAGTTTGATCCCCAGACACCACACTGTCAGTTGTTTGGTACTGGGACGGGTGCCCATCTTCAGGCGAACATACCACCTCGCTATATAACCAGATACTCAGGCCAACTCAGCCTCTTACCCTGTTGGACAGGAAATGAGTACCAGTCAAAGTATTGCAGCGGTGATGTGCTGCGGCTGGGTATCAAAGATCAAAGGCTTTCTATTGTTGGATAAGCATATGGGTGGTAGGTAAAACTGTGTGATCCCTCGTTAACACATGTAAGTATACTCACAGGTAAGTATACTCACAAAAGGCTCTATATAAATTCCTGTCTTAATCTTAATATTAAAGCAAAAGACGCAGCTGAATGTGTCCGAATGAAGCTTAAAATGTAAAAATATGCAGTAAATGTTGCTGTCACTCGATCAACTTCACTGGTTTTGGAAATACAGTCACAAGACATTCACAATAATCAAATTACTTGTGATACCCCTGCCCACCACGATGTAGCTGCTGTGGTCAAGGTCAGGTCAGCCAAAAATCCAGATATCATGAAGTGAAAATCCGGCTGTTGTGGCTGTTTGCAAAAATTGTGTAAACTGTGCTTGTGGTATTGTGACGGCACTTCGAATTATAGCAAAATCAACAGCCATGCGTCCAAGGAGTGAATGGTAACTCTGGTAAGTCAGACTCAAAGTATACTGTGCAATAACAGTCGTGACAATGACAAAGTTAACTTGGGACAAGTACGTTTTCTTAGGACATAGGGCTTACAGCTAGTCAGTCAAATTCCAATAACAGACAACAGGTGATATGCACGTCAGTATGAAGGCAAAGTCCATATTTCACTGTCACTCAAGTCAAATCCCTCGTATTTACTTTTAACCTTGGGATATTGCACGATGTTGTGAATCTGTTGTGAATCATCGGTATGATGTAATACAGGTAAACATTCTGCTTCTCCAGTCATCAATTTCAACTTCACAACCACAAGTCTATCATCAGTCTTGTGATCTCAAGACCAAGGTCTCTGTCTCGAGGCAAAGTTCTTAGCTCAAGATCAAGAACAAGACTAAGACCAAAACCTAATTGAACTGCAAGGATTTGGATATTTTTTAATATACACATAATGCCATATTCAAAACCAGTCTGTGCACTGCTTGACACTATGCAGTATTCAGTTTATCTCTGCAAAGCTGGCTACAGTGTGGATGCCTGTTAATTCCGATATGACTGTGGTTAATGTTCATAACTCTGCATCTATGTGGGCTTAAGGAGTGCAGTCAGTAAACAGAGGTAGATGCTGGTGTGTAATGCTGTTGTTTCAGCCTCTCAAGTTGTTGGTCTTGAAAATGTCCCTTTATTTTGAATCAGAAATGACGAACCGACGTTATCAATAATATTGGCTTTCATCAAAGTTTTCTTCAGTGAATTTAACATTTTCTTGATTATTATATTTTTATTTGTCATTCACTGTTCCTCCTGAAGGTGACGAATGTACGTTTTTGATCTTGATTTGTAGACCTACATGTAAGTGTGCGGTCTTAGTCTTGGTCTCGAGACCTGACACTGAGAGAACGAGAACAGGCATTAAGGTCTTGAACTCCAGTCCGTTAGTAGAGTTTCGATAACAAGATTGATATAGACTTTCAATAACACATAACTGACTCTGCTAATTTACTATAACATAATAGCATATCTTACATTCATAGAAATGAAAATACAGTTAGAAATATAGGGGTACCCTGGCTTTCTTAATCAGCATTGTTTCACACACACACAACCATTTTATGGCTATTATACAGATCAACCTGTTTTAGCTGGCACTGGTACTCCCACTTAAGAAATGCAAGATTGTGTTCTGGCAAAGTTTTCGTCTTCACATGCACATGCCCTTGCTAACGACAACTAGGATATTCACTAAGGAGTAAGGCAGAATCTGCTGGTGTTATCATACTGTCCCATACTGATTTAATCAGCAGTGTTTCAGTTAAAACAATAAAATCTTTCAGAGCTGTGCACTCTAACTAGACGCATCCAAACCAACTTCTGACAAGGATTTACCTTTGATTTTTAACTATTCAACTCTTGTCCAAGTTTGCGGTACTATCATTTCATCAAGCAAACTCAAAAATCACAATGGTTAGGAATACATCAGCATTACAAATTACAATACCTGCTAATATGCATGCATCACATAAAAAAGGGGACAAAAACAATTTTTAAAATCACCTACAGCGAGTTAAGTCACTGTCAGTGAAGAAAACATAAACATAAAAATCTCAACCGCTTAGATATTCAATCCAGGTCCGTGCGGTTTCTGGAGGATCGGTTTCTTTGATGAATTTTAAGGCCTCATCCAAAAGAATATCACCAGTTGGTGTGTCTGACTTGCACAATATCTTCCGATCGAGCAAGTCACGTCGGCGTCCTTCTGCTTTCTCAAGCTCAATACGACCACGAAAAGACAGCTCAATGAGAATGCCACCACGCAATCCCGATGACAAACAGTCATTCCAGAATGACGTATATCCCTACAACAACAGAACTTTGGGATCATCATGGGCATAATTAAGCCATGCATTTCTGTTAGTCTGCATGTACCTGCTATAAACACAAATAAACTAGTGGAAAACAGCCACTAATGTTTAACAATACAACAATTTCTATGACAATTTGTGGGACATAATTTGATAATTAACCAAACAGTCAGATCAAATGGTATAACCAATTAATGGACCACATATGCATGACTGGAATTGTTAAAATAATCAGTAAACTATTATTATGATAAAAGTATTTAATCAATCAATCAAATCAATCAACTCATACATTTAAACAATGCCCCTTAAAACTTAATTCTCAGAGGCATTTCCTTCATGTATGCAAGCTTAAGAAGCCAAGTCTTAAGATGTAGCTTGAACTGTTCATAAGAGTTAGTTTCTGACAGTCACTATTAGCAAGTTCCATGTTTGGTGCAGCCACGCGAAAACTATGCCGCTGTCCGAATCGCACAGTGCACAAACAAAGTGTGTCATCAGGTTGGTTGGGAGATTAACATCCCCTTTCAGCACAAAAATAGGCTATATCAGGCACAAGGTCTTGGGTGGAGATTTAATTCTGATGGGTTAAGGATGGCCAACGATACAGTAACATCCCGACCTCATTGCCTTTTTTGGTCAGCAACAACCTAAAACGGGAAATGACAGGGGAGGCTCACTTAAATTATTACACTAATGCCTACAACATGGTGGAAAATAACTAACCACCACAAGACCTATTTACTAGGGCCCTCAGTTTTCCGTGGCAAATTTTGCCAAATTCCGCGGCGCCGTTTGCCAAATTCAGCGGCTCACCGTGGCAAATTCTTGGAATTCCGCGACTCACCGCAGCCGCCCATTTTAGAGTACACTTTGCCGACTTTGGCCCAGTTATATACTTATAAATAATTGTAAATAATAAAAGGTAGCACTGCACGAGTCTACTGCTGCATAAATATACTATATAACTGGAATTAATTTCTCACGTTTCTTCACAAAAACGGTAATTCTGATGACAAAAGTGAGAAAAAACGGCCTCTCAACCGTCATATGATATCAAAATGAGAAATGTTCAATTTTAATTCAACTGTTAACGGTAAAATTTATCATTAAATCAAAGTTGAAGGTTTCAAATTTTGATATTATTAGTCATATGATATCAGTCACTGAGTGATATCAGTGATATGATGTGATATCATCGATATCATCATATCAGTCATATCAATCATATGATCAAACATATCATAATATCAGTCATCACTCATTGATCGATCGTGCTAATCACCGGTCATCTTCATCTACAAAGGTCCAGTAAGTAATAACTTAAGTAAGTAAGCAAACTGAACGTGAAAACGCGTCACTAAAATCAACATGCCTGTGTAGCTGACTGAAGGGACTGAGTGTCACAATTACAACAGCAATACAGACTTACGGAATTTGGCCGCTGCCGCTGAATTTCCGTATTTATGCGGAATTCCGTGAAATTCCGCAGAAACACGGAAATTCCGCGGCAACGGCCAAATTCCGCAGCTCAGCTCGAAATTCTGCGGCTCGCGGAAAACTGTGGGCCCTACTATTTACCAGTTCAATCTGATACCTTGTGTTATTGCTGTTCATCAGTTCCTATAGCATATCAGTGCCTAACGACTGTTGTAGTATAAATAAGTATAAATAGCGTAACAGACATACTGCAAACACAAGTCGTTAATCGAAAAAGATAAACACAGTAAACATTCTACAGTTTACTAAGTGACAAATAATACTAATAGTAACATGCAACAAGCATTAACAACTGTGCAATTAAATAATGAATTTACTTGCACCATACATTGAGCACTAGTACGTAAATAAGCAGCTGTCACGGGAAATGCACGGGCATGATTCATCGTCTGCCGTGACTACTGGATCAAGTACTAAATCGGTTGATCCAGGTGATGTAAAATTACTGATTCGGTCCTATCAGCTTTTTCGTGGACCGTTCGAACTCTAGTGTACACCGTCAGGCATCAACCGTGTACACAGTCATATCACATCACATCACATGGTGAAGACGGATGCAGGCCTCATTAGCACAGTCTTGAAAACTTGTCAGCGCTAGGGTTAGTAACTGTTATTCGGCTCCCGTTATTCTGTTATTGTTACTGGATATTTTTGCTTAACTGTTGGCCGTAGTCACCTGTTCATCTTTAAGTCCTAGCAGAAGTACTTCCTCCATAAGGGTGAATCTCGTTTCTTTAGAATCTTCTTCCTTGGACCAACTTTCTTCATCGTCGCTGCCACGCCCATGAGCGCTTTCTCCGTCAGCAGCTGGTGAATGTGACACATTACGTCGCTGCACCAACCCGTCTGACCGACTCATTGCTGGCAGCGTGGCAGATATTGTATCAACGAAATTAAGAAACACGGCAACACGCTTCGCCAATTTTCAGTTATGTATATAATACAACAAAATTATGCCATAACAAAAGTAAACATCGCTACTACAAGACTAAAAATACACGCATTACGCCGACTTGGTTCTATACTAGCTGACCGCAAGTTTGAAGTCAAATATATTATTGTTGTTGTTGGATTCTCAAAACGGCCTCAATGCGCCGGATTCCACACTTGATAATTTCAATCTCTGGTTAGCCCGCACTTTACAATCTTCTATGGACTACTCGAATACGGTGTCAGGACGTTTGTAACGTGCCGCGGATTCGTGCTGTTGAGTGTTGAATAGGCCTAGGTCTGGGTCCTGGCGCGACATCATTACCGTATCTCTTTTCGTGGGGACCTCGACAGTACCGGTAGTTACTCACTAGGTACTCACCAGGTGCGGCTGCACCTAGTCATCATCCTTCCACGGTGTGTGACGATATCCAGTTCAGTTCCGATGTCGTGCAGCCATAGGGGACAAAATTAGTCCATGAAGAAGTCCATTCTCCATTGTCCAGGTGGTTTTTAAATGAATTCACAGATGGAGCGTCTACCTCGTCTTGTGTTAGTCACTTATGTTGCTCGCAGATGGTCCGGCTCTTCAGCACTGTGTAGGGCCAGATTCCCCATGATGGATCGTGAGCTCTGCCGGACGATGGTTTAGCAGAAGCGGGATGAACGACGGCTCGCGGAGTCACGGTGCATCCAGGGCCGGCATCAGGCAGGGTCTAGGGGGTGCTTAGCACCCCCTGTTAGTTTTTCCAGCACCGGTACTGATGCCGGACCTTAGCACCCCCATTCAGTTATCTCAATTTTGTTAGAGTGCGTGAATGTATTACAAAGATGATAACAAATCAAGCTATCCATGAGAAATATGCATAAATATTTGTTTGATTATATCCTGCAAACCACTTGACAGGAAACATTACAGCCATGCAGTTG
>Ga0209780_1003042_pt1 | contig 12304 bp, 5 predicted proteins | sample WorMetexBAHAMAS2_FD_187384 | JGI IMG/M metagenome (GOLD analysis project Ga0209780, IMG submission 187384) | Marine gutless worms symbiont microbial communities from Max Planck institute for Marine Microbiology, Germany - Inanidrilus exumae... | ecosystem: Host-associated > Annelida > Digestive... | reverse complement strand
GCACGAAATTTGGTCAGTGGATTCTTAGGAAAATCATTAAAATTGTTGCCACCAGATGTCATATTTTAAAGCTGAAATGCACCAAATTCGTTTTCGACCGGGGCTCTGCCTCGGACCCCGCTGGGGTAATTCGACCCCTGTCCTATAGTCATGTAACTGATATTCTTTTAAGATAAGAGCGTCAAAGAATTTAAATAAACATCTTTTAATGACGCTTTCGATGGCAGCTTCGAAATATTTCAGTGTAGAACTGCATGTACTTCAGACGTGAAAATGTAGATTATACACTATTCGTCTGTAGATAACCAACATCTGCTATCTCTCTGTTGTCGTCTGTATGCATGCCTGTGCTGTTTGGACTCGGATGACCTGTTGCTTCTGTTATGAGACGTAATGGCGTAGTCTTTAAACTGGATAGGTTGCATTGGGAATGATACAGCAGATAAATGATGCCGAGTGCGGGCTTTCTCAGAAGAGCACTGGCTGATAATGCTCAGTTACCCACTGGCGTCGTTGAGTTGGCTGCTCGGGCTTTGGCCCCTAACTTTTACAAGCGAATCGATAGATTGTATTTTAGCCACTCACTTTTCTGCAACCTGGTATTTCGTTTCTGGCATTGAAAACTTTTCTCGTTGTGTTGTCAGTGAAGAACTTCGCATAGGCCTACGTTTTAAGGGACTAAGGCCCAATATCACGCCAAAATGCGCCATACAGTGCAGTACTTAACCGCAGGTTGCATATGCACTATACAAAATATAGCTGCAAACGTCTGTCAAACGTTCTGAACCGTCGATTTCAAGCACACACTCATTGGCGGATTTGGCTGTGCATGCGACGGCGCCCTCATGGTCTAGTTGGATTTTAAAAAGGGCACGAGAGGCGGAAGGAAGAGGGGTTTGATCTGCCTGTGGAGCTGAGCAGTCGATTATAGCTTGGTTAAAACATGCATTACGAACGTTAAAAATAGAATGGTTTCTGTTTCATTCATTAATAAATTTAGTAACATTTTATCAGTACTTAAATGGAGCAATCTAACTATCAATATGTGGTTCATTGGCCGTGGGTTATCGCTGAGCCGCTCTCTTTTAACAACCCAACGACGCCAGTTGTGGTCACGGCCAAATATAAGAGCGTTCAGACTGTTCGGCGGATATAGGTGCCACAAATTTAGGGGACCCACATTCTTAAGTCATTTTTCTTTTTTTCTGAACATTTTTCTTGCATCAGTGTCTGTTATTGGGCTACATCCGGCGATAAGTGAAAAAGAAAGAAGGGCCAGTGCCCGGGTTCCACATTGATATATGTAACCAAATAGTCCTACATAATGGCATCTATTATAATAGGAGTAGCCTACTTGATCTAACACATCCACGCATTTGTAAATCTGGCGCTGATTGCGGTTACAGGGCTTTTTGCGACGCGCGGCTTTTTTAGTGTGCAGCCCTACACAAAACGGCAGTTCTAAATGGATTTGAGCAGTTTTAAAAGCAAGTTTGTGCAGTTCTCTAACATGACCTAAACCATCATCGTATATCCACTTAAACACATTAAAGTTTCTCAGTTTGGGATGTAATTACTTCAACTGACTACCAAATAGCTACAGACGTCATTTTCTTACTTACTGAATTTAGGGGCAACTGTAGTGGACATGGTCGACGTGACTAAATTCGTTCACTGTGTGATTTAATGACTTTGTCAAATATCAGTCATGGGGCAAATTTGTGGCTTTTTTTGGACATGCAAAATACGAAAAGGCTTTCATCTCCAGGGAGGCTTCGCCCACTGATCCCCCACCTGGGGCTGTGCTCCTGGACGACCGCTGGGGGCTCTGCCCTAGACCCCCCCTTATAGGCTCGCACTCCACCATTGCCATGGGATCCATCCAATTAACCGTGTGCGGTTCTAAAGTGATCCTTATAATTTATAAACAGCCCTGCAGGTTACAGCATATGGTTGTTGATGCGATAAGTGCTCCTGCCGAGTCAAATACGGCTTAGAGTGTATGCGTGTCTGGTCTGTAGTTGCTTCTGAAACCAGAGTAGCCTAGTAAGTCCGTAACAGTCAGTGCACTTAACGCGATAATAATTCAGAACAGTTGCTAGCATATCTGGCCAAACAACTGAATACTAGTAAATGATTCCATAGGTACCGGTACACTGCAATTAGGGCATGACGTTGTAAACAACGTCCGGTGTTGTTGCCGTTATATATCTCCGCCACAGGTTGGCGAGTCAAATGCAAAACATTACCGGTGTCATAGGTAATGTATTGCATTTCACCCGCTTATTTACCTGTCTTTCTCTCTGTTAACAGAATAACTCAGGCGAATTTTCGTGTAATTTGGGAATATGTAGATTAAAGAGCAGGGAAGTGTTGATTAAGTTGAAAGTGACCTTCAGTGACCCAAACACCTCATTTAAAGTCATTTTGGTGAATTGTGGGGCCCCTTTTTACCGCGCGAAGCTATGCTAGCGTGTTATATGCTGTCGTCGTGTGTCCGTCAGTCGGTCACACGCTGGTATTGTATAGGCCTATCAAAACGACTAAATGCAGAATCACGCAAAGCTATACGATAGCCCAGGGACTCTAGTTTTCTGTTGCCAAAGATCTCGGTGAATTTTTTCGGGGTCACCTACCCCAACGGTGGCGCCAAATAGAGGTGGGGTAGGTTCAAACGGCGATTTTTTAACAATATCTCGCTATCTCCGAAACGGTGCAAGATAAGGTTTTTTACTATGGAACGCTAATAGGAACTCATGTGTGCTCTATCGATTAGTGGTATTTCCAGTGACTTGATTGACCCTAACTACCAAACACCACCCAATTTTCGACATTTTGTATCGCCTTACATATCATTGTAGTGAGTGGAGATAGAGTCTTCTAATTTGGTAGATAAGTTGACGGTAGCAAGTGCTAGCCAAGGCATGGCAAACCATTCCTGAAATGGGCGTGGTTAGGTCACGCGAACCATCAAAATGTTGATGGGCACCAACCATATCGGCTGATCGTCTCAGGTGTTGTCAACTTAGTTCGCCTGTGAGTGTCATAAACTTCTGATGGTCGTCGGACAACTGTTGATCACATCCACCGTCGAGATCTGTAGTCAGCATCTAGGCGGGGCCGAATGGGAGAAACGGTTAGATTACCATTTTATGTGATATGGAATGGACGGTCATTTCCGAGATCTATTTGTTCCTATTTAGCGTGCACCGAGTCTGCGTCGCGCGATCTGTCAGCGGCAGCGGAGAGTCTTTGTTACCCACGCCGGCATAACCGCCGGCGTGGGTATTGCGTTTCGACGTGTCTGTCTGTCTGTTTGTCCGCGCTCTAACAGGAAAACCCCAATCTTGGTACACGTATACTCTATAGCAGTCACTCGGCAATGCATGCATTAGGAAGGCTAGATCTCTGCCACTTTTTGTCTCAATGAGGGTCGAGCACCAGGGAGGTAATCCCGGGCAGGTAAGAGGGTTCGACGGTGTCCTCTATAAACTGACCGTTGCTGATGCCTTTATTAGCAGCGTCAAGATGTCAGTCGCGCTGACGTGAGAGCCGAAGCAGATAGATGTGGCTAAGTCCCCGGCCAGGCGCTGAAGAAGTGAGAGTCCGGGCTTAGCCAGACAGTATAGGCCATGCCTAGATGGGGCGCGCTTAGTAACACCTGACAAGCTGCTCACGCCTACTGTTTCTTCCTTCACCCTACACAACGCGCACATACACCGCACACACCAATTCCCCTCCTCTCCTGGGCTGGCGCATCGACCGATATAACGGTCTCAGCGCTGGGGGTCCAGAGTAGGCTGGACCCTTGCCCGCAAAGAACGCACGAACGAAGGTCGAGCACGCGTCTTCATCGCAGCAAAACAGAAGATGTTTGTTACAATTATTACTCAGTCACAAATTCGTCTTATTAGTGCGACGTTCATCTTGTGACGCGTAATTCGGTTGCGTGATCGACGCTGCGAATTGCTTGTCGGAAAATAGTTACGATTCGCAAAATAACGATTTCCGGAAATGACGTCAGTCGCGCGTCTAATTTCGGCTGGTCGCTCCCATCACGACTCCAATCGCGTTGCAGTCATTTCGCGGCATTACCGTAACTATAATTTGGTCGAGCCGGAGGTATTCTACACTACAAGGCGGGCAACTAATTAGGGCACGCCGACAGACTGTCACCGGCTTGCTGCTGCAACCAACGGTCGATTTTTGTCATTCTCTGTCTGACACATCCGATTGCCCGTGGTCTACTAGAATTTACATACGCGGTTCCGGAAAAGCGGAGCCCGTCTCCCTCTAGCGTCTACAGATACCCAACCCTATGTCCTACACTTTGACGCCTTTTTACCGCGCGACGCATTAGAGGCTTTGCGTTTATGCGCTATATAAATCCACGATTGACATTGACATTGACATTGACGCTATGCTAGCGCGGTATACGCTGTCCTCATGTGTCCGTCTGTCCGTCCGTTCGTCTGTCTGCCACAAGCCGGTATAAACATAGGATCACGCAAACAACGCCATACAATAGTGACTTTGGAATTTCGTCGATATTTTTGGCATCAGAAAATGGACTATTCAATAGTCCATTTTCTGATGCCAAAAATATCGACGAAATTCCAAAGGGATCACCCCAACGGGAGCGCCAAATAGACGTGGGGTGGGTTCAAACGGTGATTTGCGACCAATAGCTGACTGTATCTCAGAAACGGAGCAAGATAGGGACATAGTTACTATATGGAACGCTAATACGAACTCGTATGTGCTCTATCGATTGGTGCTATTTCCAGTGCCATTGAGTGACCCTAACTACCACAAAGCACCCATTTCGACATTTTGTATCGCCTTTCATATCTTCGTAGTGAGTGGAGATTGATACTTCAAGTTTGGTAGGTAGGTTGCAAGTGCTAGCCCATGGATGGCAAACCATCCGTGAAAGGGGCGTGGTCAGGTCACGTGAACCATTTAAATTTTGGTGGGCACCAACCGTATCTCTGGAAAGGCTGATCGTCTCAGGTGCTGTCAACTTAGTTGGACGGTCAGTGTGGTAAACTGGTGACGGTCTCGGTTACCAATGTATCACACTGACCGTCAACATCTGGGTACAACACGGTGGGCCTGAGGCACTGTGTCGCGCGGGTCTGTCAGCAGCAGCGGAGACTTGTGTACACATAGGCTATAGGCTATGTCAAGTCGCAGTACACGGATGACAATTAAATTACCCTTAAAACGGCCGTGGTCATGGGTCACGTGACCGATTTTTTCCGAGCGACGCTATCTTAACGCGGTATATGCTGTCGTCGTGTGTACGTCCGTCCGTCTGTCTGTCACACGCCGGTATTGTACGAAAACGGCTAAAGCTGCGATCACGCAAACAACGCCGTATATAAACGATGTATCAGGGACTCTAGTTTTCTACTGCCAAAATGTCTGCGAAATTCCAACTTGGTCACTCCCAACGGGGGCGCAAATAGACGTGGGGTAGGTTAAAATCGGCGATTTTCGATATCTCGCTATATTTCAGAAGTGGTGCAAGTTAGTGGCATAGTTACTGTGGAAGCCTAGTAGGAATTCGTATGCGCTCTATCGAATGGTGCTATTTCCAGTGACACTGAGTGACTCTAACTAAGCCAAACCACCCCATTTTACATATTTTGTATCGCCTTTCATATCTTCGTAGTGAGTAGAAATAAAGACTTCAAATTTTGTAGATAGGTTGACGGTTGCAAGCGCTAGCCCGCGGATGGCTAACCGGTTTGGTTACCTGAACCATTTAAATGTTGGTGGGCACCACTGTATCTGTGGAACGGCTGCAGGTAGTTGTCACGTCGATCGTCTCAGGTGCTGTCAACTTAGGCGGACCAGTTTATCACACTGACCATCTGTAACTGTGTACAACACGGTGGCCCGGTGGGCGTGAGGCACCGCGTCGTGCGGGTCTGTCTGCGGCAGCGGAGAGTTGTTCTTCTCCTTCTGCGCCTCGTCTGTGACGTCTGCTTTCAGCTTTCAGTGTTTAATCCCACAAGTAACAGTTCCTGGATGAAAGCCTGATTTCTTAGCAACACGTAGGTACTACACCAATCACTCAATGAATCCAACCAGGAAAGGAGAATCAATGGGCATGGGAATTATAACAGAGTACTTTCGGTTTCTTTTTTAACCGGCCTGGTGTTCCGGAATTACCCAAGCTTAAGCTGGGTTTTCCAACAGCGAACCTGTGTGTTTTGTTGCAACAGATTTTTATAGCTGAGGTCTTACTCAGTCCTGTCACCCAATCAACAATGTCAACGAACTGAACGTAGGCCTGTATAACTCCGGTGCGGCCGCACCTGCTCCTGAGTGAAGAACTAGTGACCATGGAACCCGGCTGACCGGCTAGTCCCTAAAGAAGCCCGAGGAGAAGACACATCATCCGTTGGCTACTACGTGATGCAGTAATGACCAATAACCGCTGCCGATCAATACGAAAATAATTCACGTGTCACTCAGAATGACATGCAATTGCCGCTGCGGACTGAGTCGCATAATACGACTGATTCCGACGTGAAGAAATATAACCGGCAGCGGAAACTTATAACAGCGACGATAGGATATGCTGTAGTGTTACGGCAATTCCGCATGTCAGTTGTTAAGCGTATCGCCAGAGGTGCATGTCGTTATGTGGATAGGTTTATATAGAACGTCCGAGCTGCATCGATGTCCAGAGAACGTCGAAGCCGGTTGGTACAGCGGCAGTTTCCAGAGAAGCGATGGAGGCAATAACGGCTGTGATGTGGCTGACCGTGATCGCAACTGCCACATCGACTGGCAATAACGTCACAGATGCAGGTAACGACTACAACGTTTCATCGTCGCCTAGCAAGTCGTCGTCATCGTTGTCGTCATCACGACGCTACAGCCGCATCTCTCCCACAATGAGCACGGTGTTCCGCGTTGCTAGCATCCTCATCGCGGTGGTCGGCTGTCTCGCCAACTCCTACGTCCTATTGGCGCTGCTACTCAGCAAGAACTCGCGCGCCAGCAACGTCAACGTTTTCATAACGCATCAGACCGCTCTCGATCTCACCGCATGCGCGTTTCTCTTCGTGGGCCACGTGATAAATCCACCGCGGATGAACGATTCGCTGGCACTGTTCGTATGCTGGTTTTTCCAGACGTATTCAATTTCATCTTCAGCCGGCAACGCGTCGGTATGCGGTCTGATGATCATCACAATTGAACGCTACGTCAAGATTGTCTACTCAGTCGCCTACCGGAACCACTATCGTCCCTGGATGACACGTGTTGGAATCGTCCTGCCGTGGATCTTCGGCATCTGTACGGACCTCATACCAACGTGGACAACATCAAAAGTCGTCAAAGGGCAATGCATTAGACGTCAGAAGTTGTCGAATAGCGTGCACCAATCCGTCTGGGCTGTAGCAAAGTTTCTGCTGCTCTACGTGGGTCCGTTGTTTGTTTTCGTCTTCGGATACTGGAAAATCTTGGCGGTGATTCGTCGTCAGAGAAAGCAGGTCGGACAGAGTCATCCGCCAGGAACGTCCAACGCCAAGGCGGCCGAGCGGACGGATGCGCCAAGAGCCGGCAGGCACAGCACGGAGATGAACGTCATCAGAACGATGGTCGTCGTGTCGGTGAGTTTCGCACTCTGCTTCGGCTGCACGAGAGTTTACACAATCTTGACGCGCCTCGGCGTCATGCGTGGAGCCGGACAACTCTACCTGCTGTTTTCGGTGTTCTCCTACAGCAACCGCTGCCTGAACCCGTTCATCTACGCCACCCAGTACGAGGTCGTCAGGCGCTGGTGGAGAGTGATGGCGTGCCGCCTGGTTAGCGGCCAGCACGCAGACGAAGTGTCGATGACGCCGTCAGTGGTGCCGCATGGCTCCAGACAGCCACAGATCACCAAGATTCACGTGGCCGCGAAGAACATCTAGAGCGTTCTGGAACAGGTCCGCCGCTTGGCGTCGTCGTCTTGGTAATTTGCATAGTCTAGTTCATGCACCGAACTGAAGTCAGACTGTGAAGTGACGTGAACAAGCACCACTAGCGGACGATATCAGTCGTCACCTGCACGCGTTACTAACAGTAATATTAATGCTAATATTAGCATCAACATTACCCACGGCGACGGAAGTCGCGGGGTGCCGTCGCGGGGTACGGTTTTCACGGCTGTCTGTCTGTATGTCTGTTTTTCAGACGACGTATCAAAAACCGATGCATCTAGAATCACCAAACGTGACATACAAATGTTCCACGATGAGTCTTGAAACCCCATTTTGGGGGTCAAAAGGTCAAAGAACGGTCACAACGTCAGTGTCGGTCTCCAGACAGAACGCAATATTGACGCTGGCTGCGTATGTAAGCCACGCTAGGTTTTCCCCGGCGTGAGATTTTGCACTCTTGTGAGTGCCTGCTTCTTTTAGTTGTTATTGTTATTATTAGATTGCAAATTTAGAAACTTCGACAGCACTTACAAAGATAGGTTGCACAACGTATTACACGGTAGTCAGTTAGACATCGCAATCCAGTCAATGCAACGAATGAACGATTAAAGTGTCCAAAATGAAAAGTCAATGTGCAGTTATGAGAAGAGGTAGGTCTTCAGACGTGCTCTGAAGACTGGTAGAGAGAATGTCGAGGTGCCGTTCTCAGGCAGACCGTTCCTGGTACGGGCGGCAGCAACCGGAAACATACGATCACCTTCGGTGGAAAAACGCGTCGAACAGTGATGTCTCAACCGCCACTTGAAGACAGGCAATGACGGCTATGCGACGACGTTAGGGGCAAACCGAATACTGTACTAGAGCTGCGACGATATCAGAGGTACCATCACCGGCGATGACGTAACACGTACGTCGATGGAATGACATGGACGCCGAACTTGGTCGTATATAGTCGACGTCACGAATAGATGTCTGCCGCACACACAACCATGTCAAGGAAATGTACGCTGGCCGCGTCGCGTGCTGCCCTGGTAAAAGTCACGTTGAGTATGCGCCGCGCTTCCTATTAGGGTTCGTTATAACTAGAAATACCTGGCAGAGCCTAGCGTGTGACCCGCGCGTCATAGCAGTAACGCTCTCTGGAGTATAGGTGAAACAAAACTGAGTAGTGGTCGCCCCAGAAAACTTAGTACTGATCCCCGCAAGATTTAGCAGTGGTACAGCCAACCGAACGTAGCCAAACTGCTGATCGATGAGAGGGTGTACATCTGTGCCCCTCTTAAACTCCGGAGTTACTGGACCGACGTTCACCAAATTTAATTTTTACACAATGTAGCCAGATTATCGCAGATGCATCTGTTGAAATCGGAATTGTGATATTCCACTCCGTTTAGGAATGCCAAAGCGACGAATGAAGGTGAGTCGGCCGATTTCGCCCATTTTCACCATAAAAGTGGTTGTCATGGCAACGTCTCTGGAGCGATCGGAATTAAGGAGGGTCAAATCAGCAATCTACGATCAAATACCTACCATATGGTGAAAATTTGAAAATCGGTCCGGTGGATCCGGAGATAATTTGTGTAAAAGGTTTATTCAGCATGCCGCGGGTTATAATATTATTATGGTGAAAATTTGGTGAAAGTCGGTCCAGTAGATCCTGAGTTCTCTTTGCTGAAACTTGACAGGTATATTTTAAAAGAAAGAAAGAAATTAACGCAAGCAAAACATATAGCCCGCGGGGAAGGCATGCCGCGCGGGCAAAAAATATGGGACAGACGGACGGATGGACGCCAGACCGATGCATTACGATTACCGGTTTTGCTAGACGCGTTCAGAGTAACAACGCGATCCAGCAGCACGGAGAGCAGTAGAGTTGGAAATCGGTCGGTAGGCCTACGTGCATACGTCTGTCAAGCTGTCAAGTTCAAGTCAGGTTCCTTCTGCAGCGGCGTGATTTAGAAGCAACGTTAATCGTCATTTAGGTCAACAAATACTGCTTTATCCGCGGTCCGCCGGAGAAGCTTGTCACTGGCCCGCCTATAGTGCAGGGGGCCATGGTTTACTCGCTGGCGTCTGTCGTCTGTCTGTCGTCGTCAGTAACACTCCGATATTCAACGCCACTCACCAGGGGCAGCATACGACGGCGGGCCAGGAGTGTTACGTCCCGTTAGGGCGACACCTTGTTCCATGTGCGACGCAAACAGCTGAACGTCTGCATCACACGAAGACATTGCGTACATTGACAGAAACTGCATCGTAATGAACGGTAACATAATAATCACTGTGAACCGGTTGCCGCCGTGCTTTAGTTTAGAAAACATTGTAGCTATCATCTCCGATCAATGCGTGAAAAATGCGTGACTTAAATAATAAATATACGTATAATACTAGTAGGCCTATAGACCCTAATACTAAACGCAAGTGGCGTGTATTTATTGCTTGAAAAATCTCGATGTTGTTTGTGGCTCGTGCACATTGATACTGATTGATCAATAACGCGCACAGTGCATTTGAAGTAAAATATGACAAAGTTAAATAACACAGCATTTATTTGGTTTTGGTAGACAACGGCTGAATCCGTAAAACACAGCAAACATAATGCATAAAAAGCAAACATTTCTACTATCAGTTACCCAGACGCTATTGGGCCTAACGTTGAACAGAGCTTACGACGGACGGGAAGTTAGTAAGTCTACTAGCCTCTACTGACCTCAGGGTCACGTGATTTGTTGCAGTGGGTGGTAGGCTAGCAGCAGCAGTAGTAGCAGCAGCAGAATCGGGTCTAATAGATTGCACCGAGAGGTTGAGTACATACATTGTCACAAGCGTTAAAATTACGTTGAGTCCCAATTTTTGGTTTATCCGTTACCCTTCCACAAAATATAGGCTAAACGGATTGCTACAAAATTTGGAAAACTTAAACTGTATGCCGCAAAGGACGTCTTTGGGCCAATTTCGATGTCATCAGTGCAGGAGCGGCACGGTGCTGCAAAAGTGCGTAGCTTTTTGAAAATATTTATTTCACTTGAATGAAATCCGGTAGCGAGAAGAAAACTTAACTAACCTATAACTAACTTAGCTTAAAAAACAACGTGGACAAACTACACAACGATAGAACTCTATTATACACTATTGTGTATAATAGAGTTCTATCATTGTGTAGTTATAACGAATTTGACGTCGCATACTGTGTTGTGGGTCGGCAAGAAAATTGGTTAAATTTGGGTATTTTTATGTCCCGTTTATTTTATGGGGCACTTTAAGTAAATCGGCATAGCATCTTTTTCGTTCAGGGCTAAAGCCACATCACATGGGAACGTTTTAAGAATGTCGGTTGAGACTCACAGAAGAAAATACCCAAAAGAAAAAATACAGACATAAGAACGTGCGCAAACTGTAATGGTCTGTCGCTGTAGGTACACAGGGGTGCCACGCCAAGGTTTTTTGCGTGGACCACAGTCGCAGTCCACAATTAACTGAGACATACTATAAAGTCGTTACCGACGTTAAGCGAGACATCAAGTAAGCAGGCAGAAACATGTCAGCGATGATGGCATGATAATGATAACAATCATTATAATTTAATTATTAATGCAATCAACAAAGTTCCATCCGCTGCTAATATATCACTAAAACCGCAAAAAGCTGCCTTCGCCATCAGTATACATAGGTTGACAGTGACGTAATCTCTTTATTCCTATCTAAGCCAGCTGTTCTGGCCGCCATGCTGTAGGGCAAGTAAATGTAAACATTTTGCAACACTTACAGTCAGATCGCCGATCTGGCGCTAGCATTGACCTTTTCTTAAACCCACTGATACAATGATATTTAAATAACGTGACAAATCTTCACCAGTTGACTTCGCCAAGTCCGACATCATGCCCCACAACATGGAGATCGTATCGTCATCATAGGTTACTGTGACGTCACTTCACCCTATCACTAAATTTGTGAAGGCTAGAAATTTTACACAGCAGCGTGGCCCGTCCAACATCGGCTAGTGGACCGTGCGCACCATATAGGTCACGACCTAGCCCACCTACAGCGCCCCCGTGTCCTCGTCGATTGTCCGAACAACAATATGGGAGCCTTTGTGGGCGTCGCGTCGGCGCTGCAAGTAACACAGAAGTCGATCGGCAATGATACAGTTCCGGCAGGTGTACGGGCAGTTCGTTCCGCCGCTCGCCGACTCGACTCGACACGCGGCTCGGCCGGATATCTGAGTCTCGTATATTCTCTCTCGCGCGAGTTGAGGCGGAAAATGTCGCCGACCGTCCACCGCATCAATCAAGCTATTATAAATACTCGCCGGGCGGGCTGGCTGGGCTTGTCGACCGAGGTAAGGGAAGTCACTACATACC
>Ga0209780_1003041_pt1 | contig 12307 bp, 8 predicted proteins | sample WorMetexBAHAMAS2_FD_187384 | JGI IMG/M metagenome (GOLD analysis project Ga0209780, IMG submission 187384) | Marine gutless worms symbiont microbial communities from Max Planck institute for Marine Microbiology, Germany - Inanidrilus exumae... | ecosystem: Host-associated > Annelida > Digestive... | reverse complement strand
GACACATACATACATACATACATACATACATACATGATCTATAGGTAATTAATTGACCAGAGGCCGAACGAGAGCAGACCGCATACAGGGGCGATTCGTCTGCTGTATGTCATACTACACGGTACGGGAGATTAACGTGCGCTCAAAAGCTGACGAGATGGGCAGCTTAATCTAGCGAACGGCACAGAAAGGAAAAATAAGGAAAAAATTATAACAGTAAGTTAGCCCCATACATGACTGACGGTCGACTCCTACTTACTGTCAACTTCAAAGTCACGTGACATAAAAACTAGGACAGAAATCAAAAATGCGGCCCCGATAAGCTTTAGGTATTGCCCCCTAATTTAAGAATCCGTGGTCATTTGCCAGCACCGATTATAAATGGGGGAGGAGATAGCCGTTGAAAATGGTCGAATTTCCGACTTTCAGGGGCTCGTGACCTTGACCTTGGATCGGGTCATACTGCATACCATCATGCATCACTCGTCGACCTCTACCTACATACCAAATTTCATTGAAATCGAAGAAACTTTTTGTGGACGGACGGGCGGACGGACGGACGGACATTTGAGATCCACTCGGAGGAGTCGACCTAAAAACCGAGTAGCTCAGAAGAAACGGTCCAGACAATAGTCCGTGAAGACAGTCGACATAAATGAATAAATAAATAAATACTCACTGTGACTTGCCAGGGGGCTGTATGCGACGCTTATCGGTCAGCTGTTATACGATACAATACGTGGTCGTTGAAAGTGACGCGTGCTTTATATTCGTGAGTTATTTTGCTGTAAGTTTCTTCGATATTCGTCGTCAATGTCGGCGAGAACAGTAGGCCTAGCTGTCGCGCTTAAGCCCCGTCCACACCAGCAACAATGTCGAAGCAACATTGTCGAATGCTATTAGTCGAACGATTCTTTCGACAAAGTCGAAACAAATTGAACATGTTCAGTTTGTTTCCATTTTGTCGAAAGGAGGATATTTTACGATAAACTCGTTCGACATTGTTGCCGTTTTTTGGCCACAAAGTGGAACGTTGCTTCGACATTGTTGTTGGTGTGGACGGGGCTGTAAGCCCACGATTGACGGGCCGACATTCACAGCCGACGATGATGACCCGTCTGTTGCGCGCGGTTCGGTGCAGTAGTGGTTCAGCCGTATAGAACGTTTAACTGACAGTGAGTGCAGACACCATGCCGAAATGTTAGGCGGGTGACGATACGATACGATACGACATATTTGAATAACTGAATTATTACATTATTAGTCACATGTGCGTACCGAAACGTAATTGTTTTTGCGATTTTGCAGGACCATATTGTCGTCATAGTCCTTCTTCCGCTTTTCCTGGTCTTTCCTAATCTGTTTATGCATGCTATTAATCCAAGCAGTACTTATCGACTGCTCCGCTACTAGCTTCAGTCGAGATGTGCGCGTCGCGTTTATCAACCACATGTCTGCCTCTCTATTATTAACATTTGATAACTGCTGCAACGCTGGGCGGAGCGTTCGACAGAGGTGGAGCTTCTCCAGTAGTTCTTCGGCGTTACACGATTTGTTTCAGTAGGGCGGTAGGCTTGCGGCAGTGGCGTAGGCTGTTCGTGCTGTGAGGCGAATCTGTTAGCATATGTAGCATGATGTACGTCTTGTAAGGGTCGTGTTTTATGCATTTGTGATTCCATCGAGTTGGTTTCATATATACGTGGTAGAGCGATGGTTGCGGTCACTATGAGGGGGCCTGCAATATTGCTATATGACGTTATGTGGAGCAGGACGGTGTCCAAAATATGACATTTTGGTGGTATAATAAATTGCGGACGACCCCTAAAGCAGTATTCATGTAACGCTATGTTCAATGGGTTTTAGTTATGTTAGAGCTATTGGTGATCTTGAGTAACCCTAACTACTCCAAACCACCCCATTTCGACATTTTGTATCGCCTTTCATATCTCCGTAGTGAGTGGCGATAGAGACTTCAAATTTGGTAGATAGGTTGACAGTAGCCAGTGCTAGCCCACGGAAGGCAAACCATCCCTGTGAGGGGCGTGGTTGGGTCACGTGTACCATTTAAATTTTGGTGGGCTCAAACCATATCTATCTCTGGAGGAACGGCTGATCGTTTCAGGTGCTGTCAACTTAGGTGGACGGTTAGTGTGGTAAACTGGTGACGGTCGTCGGTCACCAATTTATCACACTGACCGTCGACATCTGTGTACAACACGGTGGGCGTGAGGCACCGCGTTGCGCGGGTCTGTCAGCGGCACAGCGGAGACTTGTACAGCTGGGCGATAAGCACTCCTTGCATTGGTCGAATCCACAAACAGACAAGCAAGAAGAAGTCGTACGAAAGAAGAGAAAAAAAGATGAAGATGATGATGATGATAATGATGATGGTTTTGTTGACGATAACTAGTCGACTATCGTTGTGACAGCCGCGTGGTGATACCTATTGTGTTGCAAGTCGATGATGCTTGTTTACGTCGCTCACGGCGTATTCGCCTCTCAACGCGTGGCGCAAATGACTCACGCTAAAGCTCAGCTTCCACTGCAGCTGCGACGCTTCCGAACAACAAATTTGCTCGGCGACGTTACGGCTTTCTTTATTCTTCGTTTTCATTTTCCCTTCGAACCCCTGTACCTCCGGAAACGTAGCGTGAATAAATGAATGCAGCATGAATGCAGCGTGAACAAGGCAATCGTAGATATCAGACTTCGCCTGCGTCGTGCAATACCACCACCCCCTTCGCAGCCGATAGCCCGCATCGCCTGCGCCAAGAAATTTTCAGAATACTATATGCGCTTGCCTGGCATACTGAATGATCCCTTCTGCTGCATGACGTTATTGGCGATTGAATGATCCCTTTTGCAGCGACGGCTGCAGCGAAGATTGCCAGTGCTTTTGAATGGTGAGGACCGTCCCCCCGAAAATTGTCCCTTCCCCTTGGGGGATCTGCACCAATTCGTGGTTCCACGGGCCCACCCGAGTCTTTATCCTAAACGGAATCTCGATCGGTTCAGCCGTTTTATATGGGTCCCAAATGCTATGCTGTATACAGCATAGCATTTGGGAGCCATACAATGGGGAAGAAAACCATGTCAGTGGGAAAAACAAAATTGCCCATTCCCTTAGGATTCGTCACCCTGCCAAAAAAGGGTCGAGCCACGGCCATATAGGTAACATGCACAAAATATTCGGTAAAGATCGCGCATGTGGTTTGGGAGATGCTCGCGGACAGACAGACAGACAGACAGACAGACAGACGTGCTCATTACAATACTTTGCCATCGCTCCCGCGGCCAAGTAATACGGTATCTTGAACTGTCACGTTATGACCTTCACTTTAGAACTTGACTTTGTCAAGTTGAACCGGCGTGCCAAGTATCTGTCATTTAGTTCAGAAGTTGTACGGACGCGCACGTAGACGTCAGTTACTGCGGCGTCATATTTGCGGGGGTTAATAAGTTGTCAACATGTCTAGTTCGTTGATTGACAGCCGTCACTCAAGAGTTGATCACGTGACTGAGTATAGATAGATATTATTGAGTGTTTGTTGCACGTGCGCTGTCGATTGCTTTGCGTCATGCTGTTTTGTTTTAAGTTATAATGTTCTGATTTATTTGTAATGTATTTCATAATACTGTCCGAGTCGTTTGACTATCTTACTCCTTTAAAATTTACGCACAGTATCGTCTAAAATGGATAGTCTTCCTGGGGCACCGGGCTATCCGTGACAGAGAGTATTGGTCCGTAAAACAGATTCATGAGACTTTAGCAAGGGCGAATTCATTCGGATTGTAGAAGGCATTCATAATTATCAGAACGAGAGATGAAAACGAGGAATCAAGCCTGCAGCGCGGAAATTACCATACGTGTTTCTCTGATGGTAACTGCAGTCAGAGTGTAAGCTAAATCTCAATTTGGCGGTGGCAGCATACAGCTTAGCCGGCTTAAGTTGCTGTCGGCGAGACGTGACCATAAATAAGTAAGCAGGCTGGTTTGTTAGTCGTGGCAGCGGGTGATACGTAAAACTGTGGTCAGTTGCAAGGCAGCTACACAGTATGACTACGCTTAACGACAATAGTAATAATAATAATAATAATAATAATAATAATAATAACAACAGGTGGTCAAAAAATTTTGACGAAAGGCCGCATCGCCGTCTTGTCACCCCCACTGCGGCGAATGAATTCGTCCGATCTTGCCCCCATATAATACGTGCTTCCTTAGGCCCACATGAGTCAGCCCTCAAAGGCAACTAATGCTTTTTAGTGGGTGGACAGCTCCCAAAAATTGCCACTTTCCCTTGGGGGACCGGGACCCCCATCTAATGCATGATTTCTTGGGCCAACCCGACTCAGCCCCCAAACTGTATCTCGATCGGTTTAGCCGTTTGCGCAGGGCTGACGAACGTGATCAACAGACAGACAGACACACACAGTCCGACCGACCACGACACTGCGTCGGTAGCAATATGGCTGCGATGCGGCCTAATAATAACAAGTGGTCAGAGAATTTTGAATTTTTTTGATGACAGACATCATTGCAAGGGGCGGATTTTTCACTGGCGGCAATCTAATGCGACACTGTCTGCCTGCAGCTGTATTGCTTCAGTGCGTTGTTATTTGCCCAAAGCGATGCATCGCTTGGGGCGAATCATGAAAATATTAGCTACGGGGCAAAAGAACGGTGTTCACGCGTTCGGCTATAACTTCGCCGAAAGTAGTGCTACTTGCATAAGTTTGTTGGAGCGTTAGGCCTATTAGTGGGTACTAATGTTAGATGTCTGATTATAAATCAATACGAGTCCATTTGAAGCATGCGAGGTAGGAAGTTTCTGTCAATGAGTGAGGTAAGGGCTATAGAAAGTTGCAGGTGATGTCTCGTGGATCGCAGAGAGTAGTGTTGTGTCGCCTGTGACGGTGGAGAGGAAGGAGATGACGTAAGACATGGTGACTGTTGGTGAGGATGCTATTGAAAGTGAACCGATTTTTGGATGAAATCTGGAACAGTGTGAGCCGTATGTTGGAAGCTGGCCCTGGCGACCGATGGTAGGTCATAGTCTGTTATAAGCGCTCAGAGTCCGATACAGAATGTGTTGCGAAAGGATCGTAGTCGTTTTTCGCCTGTGAACGCTTACATACTTATCGATGCACGGAAAGAACTGCCGCCAGGCCGCGGTCATTATTCAACGCGAATAGCATCTGCCCAGTGTTAGCCGCGGCCGCGCGCTATTGATGGCATCCGTGACCTCCGGACCGGCCCGCTGTGACGTAACAAATGTCTTTATTTTACGACGACCCGCAGCCGTGGCTGAGGGGAGGGAGCAGGGAGGCATCGAGTTCAATGAACCGAACTGCGCGAAACAGTGGCCAACTGCAGCTTTTTTACGACGACGACAACGACGCAAACAAGTGCACGGACACTTGCCCGGCAGTTTGATTGGAAGCAGATCTTCTCAAGACTGATAGAGGACGTGTAGCAACTAGCAGTTACTGGCGAGGAGCGTTATGTCAGCGTACAGTAGCACGTGATGGACCCTACTAGTCGCGCCGACGACGAATGCCGTGAACGCGAAGACACGATCCAGAGAACCGCCCGGCCCGGCCCGGCCCGTGTACGCGCGCGCACTGAGTGGGACGACGGTGAGGGAATTTGACGGACGGTCAGCGCCGCGTCGACAAAAAACATCCCGTCCGTTGATCATCGTGTGACTTCGACGGCCCAACGACGGGCCGCTAAACGTGTAACATACGGCTGCGTTGGTAAGCGTGCGAGGCACTGTTGTTCCGGATAGGTTCACCCCGCGTGGGGCCGGAGTACCCCTTTTCCGTCTTTGCTCCTCCCTTATCCATTCACTTCCTCATCTTTTGCTATTTATTACTTTTTCCCTTTTTCCTTTTCTCATTCACTTTACTTATTTTCTTCTATTGTCCATCCCTTCCCTTTCTACCAGAATCGTCCCACTCCGTTTCCAGGCCGGAGGTCGTAGGAGGCGACCGAACCTGGGTTTAGTTTGTTCTGTTAATTTTGTATTATCTGTATTGCTTAGTTAAGATTTATTCTGGTGTTTTGTTGTATTTGATTTAATTTAGTCTTGCGGTGCGATAGTTTCTTCCGCTGTTGTAGGCGCTAGCGTAATAATTTAAATGAGCCCCTCGATCTCTTTCCCTGAACAAAAAGGCGACCAGGGTTGAGGTTAATATATCGCTAGCCTTCCTTCACAGGGTAGGGATAGCTCTCCACCCCTGACCCTTTTGTCTCTGATATAGCCATATTTGTGCTGAAAGGGGACGTTAAACTAACTCCGGATAGGTTCGAAGCGATTTTTATCTTCACGGAAAAACCGCGATTTTTAACGATTTACGTACCGTTTCGAAAGTACGGAACATCTATGGTGCAAAGACATGCGAGAGAGTAAATTCGCCGGTAAAGAGGCTAATGTTTGTTTGATTTTTTTACCGCGCGACGCTATGCTAGCGCGGTATATGCTGTCATCGTGTCTGTCTGTCCGTCATTCCGTGCGTAAACGCAAACGCAAACAACGCCATACCAACGCCCAGGGACACTAGTTTTCTGGTGCCAAAAATGCCGGCAAAATTCCGACAGGATTACCCCTAACGGAGACGCCAAAAGAGGTGGAGTAGGTTCAAATTGGCGATTTTCGACCAACATCTCTCTATATTTCAGAAACGGTGCAAGATAGGGTCATATTTATGGAACGCTAGTACGGTACTATTCCCGATGACCTAGAGTGACCTGAAGTACCTCAAACCACCCCATTTTCGACATTTTGTATCGCCTTTCATATCTTCATAGTGAGTGGAGCTAGAGACTTCAAATTTGGTAGGTAGGTTGACGATAGCAAATGCTGGGCCACGGATGACAAACCGTCCCAAGAGGAGCGTGGTTAGGTCACGTGAACCATTTAAATTTTGGTGGGCACCAATCATATCTCTGGAACGTTTGATCGTTTTAGGCGCTGTCAGCTTAGTTCGCCGGTGAGCGTCCTAAACTTCTGATGGTCGTCGGATAACTGTTGATCACATCCACCGTCGAGATCTGTATTCAGCAGATAGGCCGAGTAAAAGAAATGGTTTGATTACCATATGATGCTTTGTCTCTGATATAGCCATATTTATGCTGAAATGGGACGTTAAACTCCAACTAACTTAACCATATGATGCGATACGGAATATTTAGCAGGCGCTGAGCTTCTGCGTCGCGCGGGTCTGTCAGCGGCAGCGGAGACTTGTTTCTTTGTAGTTGAAAGCATTCCGCTTTTGTGTGTTTGATCATAGAACTAGATGGAAAGTACTCTGAGAGAGTACAAATCCCCGCGAAAGCGGTTTTGTCGCCAACACTTGGCAACACTTGCCACACTTACTATTTTGCGGCCCGCTAGTTCCGAATTTCCTGACGGAGCTATTTTTAAACAATCGCCGGTTTATGGAGTTTTTGACCGTTACTTCCACATCCCTCTACCGATCGTAACGAAACACGAACTTGGTCTTTCCTTCCCCCTAGGAACCTTCGCGTAAAATTTGGTGCAAATCCGTCCACATTTTTTAGCTATCGTGATCATCACAGACAGACACACACAAACCAACGCCGGTGAAAACATATTCCCTCGCTTTCGCGGGGATAATAAATGCGGCAGTTTTATTTATGATTATCACGAGTATGTGTCTATTACACGTCTCATTTTTGGAATAGACATTATTATAGATCTACCTCTAAAATAGCGTTCTCAATGACGCCGTCGACAGCTAACCGTCAGTTGTAGACGGCGTTAGCCAGAACGCTACTTGCTGTAAAACACTATATTTTTGCTGCATCTTTTAATTTCGCGATTTTCTTACGTAGAAAATTCGCTGCATTTTAATTTGGCGTACTTTCCAGGTGTCCTGCAGATTCTATGCAGATAAAGTTATGGTAATGGGCGAATGGGCGAATTTAAGAAATTCGCATGTATTTAATTTCGCGATTCTATAAGTTAAATCGCGAAAATTTGATGCACGTGAAATATAGGTTTTACAGTAAGTGGACGGAAAAAATGATATTTTAATTATAGTGATTTTAATGTTAGGTTGGGCCTACATGTCGGGAACAGGAGTGTAGCACATCCCCCTGGACATTTTCCCTCCCGGACATTTCCCCTTAACTCAAACCATAAACCTAACCCTAACTCTAACCCTAATACTAACCCTACTAACTCTAACCCTACTGACCCTCCTACCCTAACTCTAACCGTACTAACCCCACTAGTAACTCTAACCCTAACCGAGCAGGGTAGGGGAAATATCCGAGGGGGAATTGTCAAAGGGGGAACTGTTTGTTTCCGGGGAATTGTACATGCAGTTTCACTCACTCAGTTGTTTTTTGTAGCGGTGACATTTCAGAAGCTCAAACTGCAGTGGCGGAATGATTGTTGTCATCAGCGATCGCAGTGCAGGAGTCCGTACTCCGAGCGAGTTGTGCTTTCGTAGCGCCTTTTTAAAATATTTTTACGCTGACCTCTATCTTGAGTGTAGATGCAATCATTGCTATTATCGTCTTGACCTGCATTGGCTGGCAACGTCAGCAGTAGACAGAACTCGTTTCATACTGTTGAAGAATATCAACAACAAGGAGAACTGTTTACAACTGACACGACGTTACTCAAGCGTGAGGAGCTGGATGGTTGATCAGTTAATCAGCTGAGCGATGCTATTTATAGAAACTATGTCAATACGATACGATACGATACGATATATTTACGTGCGCTCAAAAGCTGACGAAATGGCCAGCTTAGTCTATAGCACACGGCACAGAAACAAAAAATTAAGGAAAAACTAAAAACAAAAAAACGATTAGCTTATAAGCAACGGTGCGGGCAAAAGTCCGCGAAGGCAGTGACGTAGGAGGTTAGAGTCTCATTTCACCCACTTTGGATTTCATGCAAACAAATTACACTGCAACACAACTAGAGTCACCAGCATTGCGCTTAATAAATTCCAACAGCAACATTGTCAACGCTTTGCTTTGCGGAAAACTTCTCTAGATCTCATAAATCCATGTAAATTCGACAGCAGATTTCAAAACAACGACACTTATAACTTATCCAAGATGGCGGTGGCCGACATGCCTAAAAATTAAAATTACGATATCTCGGCAACGGTTTGACCGTACGGCACAGCATTTGGCCCTCCGAACCAGACCAGCAGTTGAAATTTCGAACTTTTAAAACATCCAAGATGGCGGAGGGCCGCCATCTTGAAAAATCGAAAATGTTGTATTAATGTTACATCATTAATAGCTTACTTAAAACTGGTAATAAAACAGCAAATATAAATGTAAAAACTGCAGTTTATACACAGTGTTAACGGCGAAGGATCGAAAACCTCAAAAATCATAAAAAGGCAATGTTAACCACACTAACATTGACATTCAGGCTATGTTAGTGTGGTTAACATTGCCTTTTTATGATTTTTGCGGTTTTTGATCCGTCGCCGTTAACAGTGTGTATAAACTGCAGTTTTTGTACATTTATAACGTATAACGTATACGTTTTTGTGATCGTCTCGTTGCAACTAGCGTCTGTATTTCTCGTGTTGTTAGTATGTTGTTTTTTACTTATGTTCTTTTCTGTCTCTCTCTTTTTCATGTATTTTTTGCTGCTGTATTGATCTACCGCGAATAAAGTTGAATATATAACGTGCTCATGTTTGCTTAGTTGAGTTTTTTTTTCTTTTCTTTTATGTTGCTAACGGTTAGTAAAATAAAGATGAATATATTCTCATGTCGGGAAGTCTTAACCATGACCCTATCAGACAGTTACAACTAACCCTATTCCTAGTGACAACCTTACGTTCGTTCGCAAACTTTACCATTCTAATTGGGCACTGTCAATAGGTAACAATGCAGATTTATAATGCGCACAAAGTCAAGCATGTTTGAATCGGAGGCGCAACTCGATGCGACTTTGAATGAAGGCTTTTCTAGTGCTTTCAGTTTTTTTCTCGTTACCCACGCCGACACAGCTGCCGGCGTGAGTATAGGGCATTCAGTCGCGTATGTCTGTTTGTCCGTGATCTAAAAGGAAAACGGCTTAAGCTATCAACACCAAACTTGGCACAAATATACTCTACAGCAGTCGCTCGGCATGCTCTGACCCACAGGTCAAAAGGTCAAAGGACAAGGTCACACGGTTAAGGAAACCGCACGTCGCACGGTTGCTAATGACCATAGCGCGCTGTGTGTATTGTGTGCTGCGTATTCCTGTGTTACCTGCGGCCGTTGCCGGCGCGGGTCTGCATGTCGATACGACTGCATAATTATGTTTTCTAGTTTTTTTCTGATATGGCTTCGAGCCGTGTATGAAGCTGATCCATCAACTTTTCAACGCTCGTTGAATGTCGCGTATCGCATGGTGGTCCAGTACCATCGTTTTTTCGGCGATATAATTTGTCAAGGGGCTAGATTTAATCGGACAGAACGGCGTTTGATAAACGTGCATGCACGAGATGTGAGGTCGCTGTATTGTGAATTTCGTATAGCATTGTTAGTCGTCGGACATGCATTGTGTCCGAGCAGGTGGCGTGTGTTAAAAAGACGTGTAGACTTTGAATTGCGTGATGCGGTGAGCGCCGCGCACCGTTCGTCAGACCCGTACGGGCTCCGGGACAGCAATGCGCCGAGATTCATGTTTTGATTTGGGATGTTTGGGTCGGATGGATAACAACGGAGAACGACGCATGAGTTTACACGTGGGGTAGGACTTTTTTCGGTAATCCAGCAGTGCATTGCAGTGACTCAAGTGTTCACATCAATAAACTTCTCCGCATAGTCGCTAGGTGTCGCTTTTCTGTGGTCATGGACAGATGAATTTGCTTGCCACAAAATAATTATTATTGCGATATCGTAATGCACTACGACAGTCGTTCTTATATTTTAAGCGAGGAAAATGCATATTTCTTTAATTATTGGTCGCACGACGGCGCCAGTTTATTTGAGATATTTACGTCGTACACTAATTTTTGAAGTTGAATTTTATTACTGGACCGCCTACACATAGTGAGGGGGCAGGCTAGTAACGGTCGCTGGCGTCTGTCGTCGTCGTCTGTCGTCTGTAACACTGCCGGCGGTCGAGCGGGCGGGCGCGCCGGCCGCCGGGCGCGCGGGTGGTCGGGCGGCCGACACTGCACGGCGGGCCAGTCGTGTTACATCCCGTTAGGGCGACACCTTGTTTCAGTGGCTGTGTGTACAATACAGGCAATTAACCCTTACCCGTTTTACGGTGACTTGCGGTACTGGCATCCTACCTGTACCCGTCCTTTGGTACGGGCATCCCAACCCTGTCATCCCAACAATAACCGTAACCCTTACCCTGCTAAACCCGACTGACCAGGTGCTTAGTGTTCAACACTCCCAAATGCCGTTGCGAAGGTCAAAACTCCACAAGAACGGGCGGTCATAATAGGTTGGGAAAATTTGACAGGTTACGTATAACAAGTATTCTATTTCTATGTGGTACATGAAAGACAGTTATTTAATAGAAACGTATTCAACAGTGGTAACAGAATATGAATGTTAATTGGTTTGATACCATTAGCAATATGCAGTATTGGGATTAGCTAGAAAATATGAACCGAACTTAGTTTAAATAATTCAAATGTGTCCGTTATCTACGTAGTCTTCCAGTCATATCGTATTCCGGTCTACTTCATTTTTGGATGTTTTTAAACTTCTCTATGTCGTTTGTTGCGTATTAATAATAATAATAATAATAAAAACTCGCGACTTGCACTCTGGGCGGAGCGACGGAATCGTTTCTACAGCAGCGGGAGACGGTATCGGCGGACAAAAGCACGGAGTGCAGCCGCATCATATGAGACTGATGTTATTAACGTGGTACGACGTACGGTGACTCGTCGACCGGCTCGTATGACACCGGTGGACCGTAGCGTCTGCACGGACACCGTCACTTCGGCTTCGACACGCCATGGCACTTCGGTCCTGCACCGAATCGAGACGTGTTGGTACTTAACTCAGTACTAGGTAGCCCTGCGAGACGAGCGACTTGCTGAAGCCGTACGAGGTTACAATTACTATACGATATGTGCCCTTAACCAAGTCGGACTGATAATAATCATAACAAAAATATTTATTGTAATGATTTGATAATGTAGTGGAGCGGCGACCATAGTAAAGAAAAGGTAAAGGCTTCCCATACTTGTTACCGAGAAAGTTGGGCCGGAGCTGATCCCGGTGTACAGGCAGTCAGCCCGCAGGTGACTATAAGTCATCCACCCAGCGGTAGGCTGCCATTAC
>Ga0209780_1003040_pt1 | contig 12307 bp, 12 predicted proteins | sample WorMetexBAHAMAS2_FD_187384 | JGI IMG/M metagenome (GOLD analysis project Ga0209780, IMG submission 187384) | Marine gutless worms symbiont microbial communities from Max Planck institute for Marine Microbiology, Germany - Inanidrilus exumae... | ecosystem: Host-associated > Annelida > Digestive... | reverse complement strand
CGCCGATATGGCGCTAGCAATAAGCTTTTCTTAAACTGACAGATTCAATTTTATTTAAATAACGTGACAAATCTTCACCAGTGAACTTCGCAAGGTACGACATCATGCCCTACAACATGGAGATTGTATCGTGACCATAGATTACTGTGACCTCACTTCACCCCATCTATACCATCGTGAAGGACCGATTAGGCAGGGTGAAAAAGTGCAACAGTTTTGAGGGGCCTGCAGTTTGTGGAAAACGAAAAATGTGCCGCGTGGAACTACGGCCTGAACAGAACTTGTTAAATATAGCAGAAATTCTGCAACAGAAATGAATACTAAGTCGTAATTACTGTAATTACTTACTTCCATTACAACGTCATTCGTGGCATGTGTTACGTGTGAGATGACGTCATCCAGTGTTTTGGTTTGAGTGGCATTTTGACTACAGCAACAGCACTAGCCTTAATGCATCCCTCCCTGCCAGCGAATCAATTTTTGATACCGAACTAAGCAGTACAGCGGCGCGAGAAACCGGCGGCGCATGAATGCGAGCTTTTTGGCGCCGATTATACTGAACTTGGCCTTTTACCAGCGCCGTATCAGAACGCCGCAGCGGCCACTGTGCAATGTGCATCGACCACCCACGATGACAAGTGGAATTACCGTGGCAGACGGTGGCAGTGTAGAACGCGCTGATTGACAGACGGAGACCAGCAGCACCTGCTCACGTGGACAGACCACCCACACGCACCGGCGAGCCGTTGCTAGGCAACATATTGCCAGCAAAACAACCGCGTCGTGACGTCATTATTATACGACGAGCACTGGTCGCCGCGCACTTGCCAATAGACCACACACGCGCTGGATATACAAAACGCGTAAGCGAAGAATATTATAACAAGGATATGTCACCCGATAGACCGACAAGACAGTAACGTCAATACTCGCCCGTCCATGCATAATAACCACCAATGATATCACGCATGCATACATAACTTAGCTTTTATCGCAACACGTGGTCATGGGATGAAAGCCCGATTCCGCGGCGTTGGCAGTCGTTAGGTGAACGAGATTTGGCTAAACAGGGAACGATGGATAACGTGAAGTAGCAAGCTTTGACTTTTGAAGTTACGCTTGAAACGAAGTGAACACATCATGTCGAAAAAATGAACAACACGGAAATGTCACGCAATTTAACTGCTGTTGGGGAAACCACAGAAGCAAGTCACAGGGTCAGAGAAAAATATTGTCAGGGAAAACTGATTACTGCTACATTCACAATTTCACGTATGGAGATGCATCAGTGCTTGTTATTGCGGGCTGCCTTGTATCGCCAGCGTAAATTAAGGATTTTACTGCTTACTGAATCACCGTGAACACTTACACTTTTATACACCGTGTCTCAAAAAGTTCCTTCTTCCATATCTGCTTAATGTCTGCAGAAAAACTGAATTTTGAATTCCCCAAGGTAGTGTAGCAACATGCCTAAGGTGAGATGGGTAATGTCGTATGGGTTTTGTGGCAAATTTCGTACGCTTTACAGCGGTGCAAAATTTTGAAAATCGGTTAAGAAAATCGGTTAAGATTTGACAAAGTTACAGAAAGTTAAAAAGTAGGAGCTTTTTTGAGACACAGTGTAGAATGTACACTGGCATTTACCACGCCGGCCACGTCTAGCGGCAAGCGTAATGTAACGGACTAACGGTCTTGCGTCCGTCCGTCCCGTGTTTTTTCTAACCCTAACAGAGCGTACAGCGCATACTCAACGTGACTCACCAGAGGGCAGCATGCGACATGGCCAGCGTACATTTCGGCCTGACAATAAAGAGGACCGGCATACTTGTAATGTATATATTGACAATAATATACGCATGACATGGGTAGGAATGCCACGAAGTCGTTGGTAACATCGGGGAATTTCCCAGTAACTGGACATCGGTCACCCTGTTGAAAGATTGAGAAACAGAGAACTTTGAACGGCTAGTGGAATGCCACGCAAGCGGGTGGTTTTTACTGCGAGGAGAGTTCAAGAGATGTACAGTAGGTGCTCGTAGAATCGAACCAGCTCCATGAATCCATCTCCGACGTAGACAGACGGATGGTCGAACGCGTCTGCACGTAGAGCACATCCGTGGAGTGATTCACGGCTGTGAAAAAGTAAGTAAGGCTCACATCGGCGTCCGCGGCCTCTCACGCGCCATTCCGCGGCGCTCATCCGTGTTTGCACGTCCGACAGCTAGCGCGCTTCGTGTTAATGCCCGTATTACAACTGAGATGAAATGTTTTTACTAAAACATTTTAGCTAAAATGTTTTAGCTAAAACATTTTATCTCAGTTGTAATACGGGCATTACAGACGCCATCGACCTCGTCACTGCTTCCACTATACCTGTCGTTACATGTACCTTCCGGACTTCTGATCTGAGTTTATTCGTTCAGCTACCAAACGGCAACTTCTCTTCTGCACCAGTGTCAAACTAGACTAGGCGGCATTCGCCACTATGCACATACCACCGACATGCTCGTCACACTGAAATCGGTCCTTCTTGTTCTGGAAGAAGGAACAAGGGGAGGGGACTGTGCAGGTAACCCTAACTCTAACCCTCACCCTATAACCTTCCGAACTTTAATCATCTCTTCTCTGTTCGACAAGCTACCTATTCCCGTTTCCCGCCATTTCACGAAATTCCACCCATAATGTTTTACTTATCTTGCAGGCCAAACAAACAAACAAACACACGGCACTGAATCAGTACCCCGCCAAAGTGGCAGAGAAAACTGCTTGGCAAGTGGCAACAGGCACAACGGCGTTAACATCTTCCCAAGACTAATACGAAGCAGCTCCCCTGACAGGCAGTCGGTGAGGAGGCAGTTGAGGTAAATGTACCCTTGTATTTGACAAAAAATTGGTCTTTCTTCTAGGGCATAAGCTGTGTAGGAATCGACGTATTAAGTATATGCAAGACTATCTTGCAACAGCAATTTCGACAGTCGTAAAAGTCAATCAAAGTGGATGTCGCCGGGTGCGTCAATGTAACTAAATACACGTTTACCGGTCAGACTCCAAATGGACGCGCTGGGGGCTCACAGCGCTCACGGACCCTTAAATGGATTTGTAGGAAAGGGTGGAAAAAATGGAAAAAGAAGACAGAAGAAGAATGGAAGATAAAAGACAGGTGATGGATGGGAGGGGGAGTGGAGAAGTGAACTGAAAGAAAGGGGCAAGGGGAGGATGATACAGTGTCGCCGTCTATGTTGAAATGCTGGGTCCGCCACTGCGGTATTGCAAACGGCAACTTGTCCCTGGATGCGTCACCGCATGATACGACTGACCATAAACACGGACTCGTATCCAGCGATGCACGTGCGGCAACATTAAGTCAACGTAATTGCAAACCGGTCGTCCACACATAAGCTGTTACATTTCCAAAACAACCCAGCCATTAACAGCCATTGACCCGAATGCCCTGTACAGAGGTACATAGGCCTATACCCGACGGACCTGAGTCAATGAAATATTCGCATACATTGTCATCGTCCAGTAAACGGCGGATCCATAACTCGCAGCCAGCCCTTCAAAAGGCTCCTATCGCAACGCTGACGTCATCATCATCTATCACGCTCGTGTGACGTCACCGATGACGTCAACGATCACGGACTTCTTAAGCGCTCAATCTTGCCTGTATGCCTCAGCTATGCTCCTCGCGACGTATACAATCCCGCCGAATTGTCTAAATATTTATTTTTTATTATTCTTCCCCGAGTTCCTTTTACTTTTTTTCTTGAACGGAAAGTTTCAGAACGATTTATACTCGACAGAAAAAAAAATTACACGAAACGCTAGAGTCGGATCCAGGATTTTGACAACGGGAGGTACGATGAGGAGGTCTGGAAGCCAAATCAACAGCGGGGTTTAGAGGCAGAGCCCCTGACGGTGAGCTACGGACGGAAGTTCTACAACAACAACAAAAAACGTCACGTGCAGTATAAGCAGACTTAATGGTGCCGAAATTGTCGAGTAAGTAACGTGGCGCTTGCCAGTATCTGAGCGATAGATAACTTACACATCGAGCAGGTCGGAACTCGACGCTGGTCTTCATGTCGATAGCGTGTATTATCTTTCCATTGGTTTGTTGCTATAGCCAGTCTGGTTGACACAAGCCGAGCAACGTGGGCGGTCAGAAAGCACCGAGTAACGGCCAGCAGCAGATTAATTAACAGTAACGGCGGCGGCGGCTGTAATAAACGTCCGTCTTATAAAAGCGCAATGTCCGACGACGCAGCAGAAATTGATGTCTTCAGCGCCGTCGAAGCAAGACGAACGTCGACACTAGATTATCGAAAGAACCGCGGCGTATTCGTTCGTGTTATCGCCGCGCAAATTGGGCAGAATTGTTTCCGCGATAACATGCGACGCATCCAGGAGCATTGCCATCAACGTCGGGGCGCATCAAAAGCCGGCAACCGCGGCACACGGGGATAACGTCAATCTACGGGTAATCGCACCGATAGAATATGGCCAAAATCGTGGGAACAATTCGTATACGTAGGTTGACAGTGACGTAATTTCTTCGTTCATATCTATGCTAGCTGTTCTGGCTGCCATAATGTATAGCAAGGAAATGTGAATATTTTGCAGTAATTCAGTCAGATTGTATATATTTTTTCATTTCTTTTTTTGTTTCTTTTCTTGGCTACCGTTTTTGACGGTGAAATAAAGATATATAGCTTGTATTAAGCTTTTAAACCGACCGATTCGTTTTTATTTAAATAGCGTGACAAATCTTCACCAGTTAACTTCGCAAAGTACGACATCATGCCCTACAACATGGAGATCGTTTCGTGACCATAGGTTACCGTAACGCAACTTCACCCTACAGCGCCTGCCGTGCTTCAATTTCTGGCAGCAGCATTTTTACTGCCAGGCTGAAATATGACGTACATCGTTTGTTCATCGGCTTGTGAACTGGGGATTGGCTTGTCTCTGTCATGAGAAAACAGAGAAATTTTCGCAAATTGCGTTTCTGCTGCAACTGTAGAACTTTCGTACGATTTCAGCCACAATCTGACCAATCACTGCATCGATTTTTAACAGACATGGCGCAACAGCGCTGCGTTATCCTACCATGGCCCCCCGCAGGCTTAAAGGGCCCAGCCCAAAGAATCAAATACAGTTCTTCGTTAACGTTAACTAGGTGCTTTTAATGACGTACTTATGACAATCGACTTAAGTAAGCGAGTATAGATTTCAACAGCCCACTACACAGAAACGTTCTCGAATGCGTCGCTACTGAAAATTTATGATGACTGATGACTTCACGAGGGGTTCAAAAAGTGTCGTCCTAAGGGCTTCGGAAGACCTTAATCCGGCCCCGACGCGCAACATCAGGCCGAATTCCCATCTCCGTCCGCATCTCCCCCGGATTTTCTGTCCGACTCACGCCCACGTGACGGAGCTTGCGTATCCCGGAGGACGACGGGGCATCTCGCAGGACCCCGCCTGCTGGAGTCGGTGCCCCGGTAAACCGGCGACCGGCACTCATCCGACTCGTGAATATTTCACAAGAGCCGGAGACGTGCCGCGCGCCGCTTCTCGACTAATTATCGGCGATCGGTCGTCGACGGCCGGCAGCATGAGGCAGGCTGCCGACCACACGCTCGGCCGCCCGGCAATTGACCGCTCGCTGTCCAGCAGCCGCAACAGACCGCAGCGCACTGACCATTCACCATAACACGCACGCGCACGACCAACCTTCACCGCCACATTGATTCTAACATTTTTCTAGTTCACAGCCACTGCTGCTTTCTATACACGACAGAATATCAAGCGAACAATCAGTGTGTCCGAACTAAATGACCTCTAACCTAGATATGTAGCAAGCTGGTTTATCTTGATAGTTCAAGTTTGACGATCAAGGTCATAAGTCAAAGTTCAAGGTCAGAGAAGAAAAATGTTGCTAAGGGTCGGTACACACTACCCGTGTTCACGGGCCGTCCACACGGGTAACTAGCATGTTTACTGTGTACCGACCCTAAGTGGTCGGTGCGACCTCGAGTGAGAACGTTTCTATAGTTGGATTGAACTGTTTACAGCAGGTTTTATTCTTCTGATATTTCACTGTAGCAGTCTGTTTCGACGGCACGACCACGTTGTTTTCCTACCGACTGACTGAGTGACTGCCGCGGCTGCTGCCGACGGGTTATCACTGACAACATCTCAAAACTTGCATCTCAAATGTTGTCTGCGTGGACGAGATGGCACAGCTTGCTCATATACCCAGACTATACACTGCGCAAAACAACCGGCATAACCAGCAATCGCTGGATACGTCAACCTCTTGCTCAACCCAACCACTTTAGCTAGCACAGAGGACTGGGCAAGCAACTAACTAACTGGCTGTTACTTACAGTATTTACTGCGTGTTAATTACGGTCGGCTCGTGTGATGGACACTTCGCCTAAGGGACACTTCGCCTACTGGACAGTTGCCTACTGTTTGGTCATTTCGCCTACTGAACAGTTCGCCTACTGATTGCTCTTCATTTTACCAACAAGACTACCAGAGTAAAATAAAATCAGCTGTGTAACATCTGTAGGCGAACTGTCCAGGCAGTAGGCGAAATGACCAGTAGGCGAAGTGTCCAGTTACCGGCTCGTGTCACCTTGTAAGCCTAATCATCGCCCTTCAAACTCGATCTAGTTGGGGTCGAGATGAACCAGCTTGTCAGATATCTAGCTCAGTTGCCATTTCGTTCGAAAGTTATTGACCAGACACACAGACACACATACATAATCGACCGAATGCTCTACCTGGACAACCAAACGACCGGTAACGATGCGCGTGAATCCACGTCAATGTTTGTTCAAGGTCTGCCGTATCCCTTTACACTGGAGAATGATAGCAGCGCGGTATACACTTCCCGGATGAGGCTGCAAGCAGGTGTTTCCGGCGCCAGTGACGTCACTACTGTAGGAACACGTGCTCCGAGATTAGTGATGTCATGCCACGTACACGAACAATACAAAAATATCGCGGTATTATCGACGACGGTGTTGTTACAATCACCACACACGGCAGCTACGCACTACCGACACTGAAACTATTGCACTTTCTCAGAGGCTACACTGCGTTCGATCGGCAGCATATTTTTTTAAAAATACGCGGGTATGCACCCGTAACTCTGGAGAAACGTTATATACCGCGATGACCATTTATGTCATCGTCTCACAAATCTCGAGTTCGCGCATCTCTAGCCGCCGACAGCCAGGCATAAATATAAACAACATCCGACGCAGCGCAGCGCAAACGCATCGCTGCGAGCCATTACCGCATTAATATTGATGACCAAGACCGCCAGTAGGCTCCATTATTCTGCATGCGCACTGATACTTCACGTAATATATATGCAGGGTGACCCAGAAACAGCAAGCCCGGGCAATTTTGCCGTAATGAAAACTGCAGCAGACAATGGCGACCGACTGCCGCTTCTGCTATGTATGCACTACAGAATAGCGAACATTTTAACGGCATGGACGATTTAATTACATACTACTGTTCCTGAACTTGTTTCCCATTTACTGTTATTAACGTCATACGAATAAACATGTGGGCTTACTGTTTCGGACCACCCTGCATAAACCTATACAGAATATCAAGGACGTCCTCAGTATCATTTAAACATACCCCCCATCCGATATGCGTAAAATTGTACGAGATACGACAACGGAAACGATACGATATGATGATATGGGAGATAGGCTGGCACGACTTTTTTCCACTGTTGAGTTAAACAAGCCAAAGCTGACGAGTATCTAAAGACTATGTAACTGTGTCGTCGTACCTCGTCGTCGTACCCGGTCGCATCATCGGCGCTCGTAGAAGCTCTGTCGCCGTCGACTGGCATTGCTGCTGCTCCGCCGAGACAGTCGTTCTCAGACGACGGCCCGCAGAACGCTGCTGTCCGGCCCTGCGTGTTCCCGCTACGGTCGCTTCCGTAAGGTCCACGAATCAAGTCCGGCCGCGCGTCCGACAACGACGCACGGATTACGCAAGATAATCCGATCTCGCGGAGCGGCTCAACGCAACATATCGGCGATAAATCTATACGATTTAACTCTCCATGGCAAGCGCACAGACTAGCCGACGACCAGCCTTCAGCTGTCTACGGGCGCCGCCACCGCCCACTAGCCGCGGGCCTGCCGGCCCCGGCAGCCTAGGCAGTGACAGGTGTGCGTGCTGGGCGCTCGCCCGCTGCAGGTGTTGCGCCGCCGCGTTGCCTACCTGTGAGACGTCCGTCCCTCTCTCTCCCTCTTTCTCTCTCTCTCCCTCTCTGCGCTGCATCGATCCTGAGACGAGTCATTTCATCGTCATCATCATCATTATCATCATCACCATCAGCAACAGGCTAACAGCAGTGCCCGCAATAACGGTACGCTACACGGTATACGAGATATTCGGTCGTCTTATTATCCGCACTTTCATTTCGCAATCATTGCAGCAGTACAGATAGGAGCAAAAGCGAAAGCAAAAGCGAACTAGAAAGCAGTCGTTAGAGCGCACATCTCCACCGCGACACACTGAAATCGGCACAGTGCCGTTACCGGCGAGCAGCAGGTGCGTGCGTGTCAGTGAACTAGGTTAACACTGCATTGATCGTTGTACCAGTACAGCCGCAGACCTGAACGGACGTTCTGTACGCGAAGCCGAGCAGTCTCAGTGTGCCGGTGCAGTTACTACCGACTGAATTACTAGGTATAGCTAGCCTTACTGACAAGGTCTTTGTGATCAGCAGTAGCAACCAACGGTGTATGGTGTAGGTGTAGATGAAGGTGTATATAACGTGTTTACATGATGTACATACGGCGAACGAACGACATGTTCGGTGCAGATGAGGTTGACTTGAGCGTCGATTGAATAGATTCAATCAGTCTACCACTTCACACGGAAATTGACGGAATAGCATTCCAGGCTGAGATGTTTCTGGGAAGGAATGTATATTTTGAAAGCATCAACCTCAGGTTGGAAGCGCTTGAACTGTTTGGAGTGTCCACCTGATACGCTACGATACGGTAGATTAACGTACGCTCAAAAGATGACGAGATGGGCAGCTTAATATATTCATCTTTATTCACCAAAACGGTAGAGAAGAAAAATAACACAAAAACAATAAAAAGTGAAAGAAAAGCAAACAACTTAACTAAGCAGATCAAAATTTGCAAACATTTCCCAATACAATTTATAATATAGTCTCGTATAAACCAGTTGATATCGAACAATAACTAACAAAGAAATCCGACGCTATAAAGGCAGCTGAGAAAGCTTATGTAATCGGTTATCGCATTACTTATATTTTGTACAAAACGTTTTGATTCTATCGGTAATTATATCACTAGGAGGCCTAAAACCAAATGCCAATATTGAATTTCTGTGACGATGTGCATGTCGCTAGTTTTAAAAAGTTTCATAAAGAGTTGACGGAAAATCCAGTGATCTAAGGTTTGTTTTGTTTAAAGGACAGGCCTCTATACAGTAGGATGGGAAGACATTTGGTTTTGACTAACTCCAGAACTACTACCTCAGACGCGGTTCTCCCGATTTTCCCAAAAATTCCATTTACAGCACGGTAAAATGAACGCTTATCGTGATCCAGAGAACATCTAAAGATATGAGACTGGACTAGGCCAAGGTATCTAGCGCACGGTCCAGAGACGAAAAAATAAGGAAAAAATAAAATCAAAAACCGTCGCGAGTAGCTCAGAAGAAACGGTCCAGGCAAAAGTCCGTAAAGGCAGTCCGGGAGGAAGAAGTGAAATTACGGTGAAGGGGGTGGGGGTATTATGTGATAGCGTGGCGTGGGATGAATGCTCCAGTTGAAGTGGAGATTCTGTGTAGCACCGACGATCTGTAGTGGAGTTTGCGAGTCTGTAGCGACTCCCGTCTTCGCTACTTCTATCCAAGACTCCAAGACCGTTTACCAAAACAGAGACAGAACTGACTGGTTTATCAGTCCGGTATGGAACGTTCTTTACAAGTCTGGCACCTCTGCGTTGTGTCATTTCTAACTTGTCCACGTATTTTGCTCGTGTGGGTCACATATGCTAGAGCAACATTCAAGCTTAGGACTAACGGTGGCTTTGTAGATTTCTCCTTCTAATTTAAGTGTAAGTAATTAGTCATGTTTGTGTTTGCGTGTTTTTGACTGCGCAGCATCTACTGCAAAGTAAGCTGTAGGCCCTACATAAAATTTTGTATAACCATAACGCAATTCATCATAATTAGGCAAGAGCATAATTTACACGTGGGCTGGTGGTAGACCTATCCGCGCATCTGCTACACTCAAACTGTAGAACATTGAAGATAGGCCTAAATACAGAATATTTTAATATAGCAGATGAACAATACAGATGTTTTCGTCTTCAGACAAAAAGTAATGCAAGCATGACAGTCAATTGACCAGTAGACACGTGACAGCAGAACGGAGCTTTTTTTACTGTCCTCGATGTGCCCTTTACGGTGAATCTCGAACATACTGGTGGCGACGCCTGCTGAATGAAAACAAATCAATAGCCATGACGTGCCGCGTTGAGCAATACAATATTCCCCCTACACATTATGTTTTTAGCTTGCGACGGTGCGACGTCATTACGAAACGCAGTATACAAACTATACATAGATTGACGGTGATGTAATTTCGTCATTCCTAACTATACCAGCTGTTTTGGTCGCCATGGTGTAGGACAAAAAATCTAAACATTTTGCGGCACTTACAGTCAGATGGCCGATATGACGCTTGCACTAAGCTTTTCTTAAATGTACCGATTCAGTTCTATTTAAATAACGTGACAAATCTTCACCAGTTAACTTCGCAAAGTACGGCACCATGCCCTACAACATGGAGATCGTATCGTGACCATAGATTACTGTGACGTCACTTTACCCTGTCTATAAACTGCAGGAATTAGCCCACGTTCGTATCTCTGTTCGCCCGTCTTAATTGTTACTCGTGTATACCATCATAACTCAACTTTTCTCACTGGTAGCTTCGTCACGCATAACCTAGCTGTCGTAATTTAGTACCGCACACTGTGGCGATGTATAAGCCTATTTCCATGATATTGGTCGTTCTTTCCAAGAGTTGAAGTTACGCTTAAACGTTGCTCGATTATAACATCTTATTAATGTTCACCGTCTCAAAAAGCGATACTGATTGGCTTGCTTGAGTTCTTGTTCGTTCTGTCGTTAACTACGGTCAAGTGCGCTGCATGAGGGTTATCAGTGGGGTATTCTTTGACGGCTGTCACATTCATGCATAAGCATTTCAGGCTTAGGCCTATACAACGTGTCGGGAAAAGGGTGACACTATATATACTTTTGTCCATAACTTCGCCAAATGCTGACAGATTTTCAAAATTCTTTTTCACTGACAGAGTTAGCAGTGAATAATAAAAACTGGTAATTAAAGATAACATTCATCCTTAAGCATGTCGCTACATTACCTTATGAAATGTTTATGCGCAAAAGTATTGTATATATTGTTTCTTTTTGTTCCTTTTCTTGGCTACCGTTTTTTACGGTGAAATAAAGTTATGCTCCAGAACCGAGTGAATAACATATGCCTTTCCTAATCCAATGGATATATGGATATTTATTGTTAGTGAAAAAACTAATAGACCTAACTTTGATAATAATATATTTACATTAACACTATAAACTTGTCACAATAATAATATAAACTCCACAAATATTTAAACTCTACTAAAATTAGACGCATCGACTAGTTGCTCAGCGTGCAATAAGAGCCGGAAATTCGCTGTCGAAGGGACGTAAAGTCCTTATCATTGGTCTCGTTTAAATGTGATATTAAAATGCTGGCATTTCTATTATTTTTGGAATTATACTACTTTTTAGTATTTATTTATATATTTTGACAATGGCAGCTGTTAGTGTATATTATCAAATGATGTTGCTGTCCTGTCGGCGTTTGGTTCTATTTTTTGTGTAGTTAGTTTCCTGAAAGTTTGATGAGCACATCAAACGACGACGTTAAATAATATGACAGCCGCGGTAATGAATACTATGTCACACAGGACTACGATATAATCGCAACCGTACGGCGTCTCAACGACGGTAACATATAGCTACTATAATAACTGTGCGTCGTGAATAAATAACACTTGTGGATTTTTTGTGAGTTCGGGAGGCGCGTGCCAGCGTGTCGGCGGTGCGTCGTGACTTGCTGCCGATAAGTAACAGATCAATTACGGGCAAGTCGAACGGCTAATTAGCGCGCCGATATCACCAGGTGCCGTCGCCGATAGCACGG
>Ga0209780_1003039_pt1 | contig 12308 bp, 5 predicted proteins | sample WorMetexBAHAMAS2_FD_187384 | JGI IMG/M metagenome (GOLD analysis project Ga0209780, IMG submission 187384) | Marine gutless worms symbiont microbial communities from Max Planck institute for Marine Microbiology, Germany - Inanidrilus exumae... | ecosystem: Host-associated > Annelida > Digestive... | reverse complement strand
CGGTTGGGCTGTATGGCTTAGGAGAAACGAATTAAACCAGTGAGTAGCTAGAAGACTTCTGCTTGGAGCACGAGTTGGCTCATGTTCAAACAACACCAAAGATGGCTGTATACCTGGACCTCTCCTAATGGCGACACCTGGAATCAGATAGACTACATCTCAATTGCACAAAGATGGAAAACAAGCTTGATGAATTGTCGCACGTATCCAGGAGCAGACTGCGACACAGATCATCAGTTGCTCGTGGCGACACTGAAAGTCAGGCTGGCTAAAAGACAGCACAGCATTCCATCTCAGAATCTCAAGTAACTCAAGGAAGAGAAAGCAGTACAGTTTGCAGCAGAGGTGACCAACAGGTTTACGGCATTGCAGGCTGCACAGGATGAACTAACCCCAGAAGATCTCTGGAAGGGTACCAAGACAGTCCTGCTGGAAGTAGCTAGAAAAACAACTGGAAGCGTCAAGTTGCAAAAGAAAAAGAAATGGATATCTGATGAGACTTTCGCAGCAATTAGGGAATAAGAGAGAAACAAAAGGCAAAGATAAGAGTCGATATCAAGAACTGAAGGCTGAGATACAAAGAAAGCTCAAAGTGGATAAACAGCAGCAGTTGGAAGGCGTGTGCATGGTACTGGAAGCAGCGAACTCAAAAGGAAATTGTAGGCAGCTCTTCCAGATAGTCAAATCAATGACTCGAAAGTTCCAGCCACGTCTGCAATGTATCCAGTCAATGACAGGCGCAAATTTAACTGAAGCTACACAAATCGCAGACGGCGGGTGGAAGGGGTATTGTGAAAACTTGCACCATGATGAAGGGAAAGGAATTGAACAAAAATATTGGGAGCAAAAGCCTCCATCTCTTCGTTCAGAGATTACTCGTGCCATACGTCAGACAGCAAATCGCAAAGCCACAGGTCCTGATGAGGTCCCAGCAGAACTGTTCAAAGCAGGAAGAGAGACAGCACTGAACAGAATGCACAGAATATGTGTGGCAATCTGGGAAACTGGTGAGTGGCCAGAGGAATGGACGTCCTCCACATTCATCCCACTTCCCAAGAAAGGTGATCTTAAACAGTGTGCAAATTATAGAACAATTGCTCTTGTCTCACATGCAAGCAAAATCCTTCTTCGGATCATACTGGAAAGGATCAACATAAAGACCGAAACAGAATTGCAGACGAACAGGCGGGATTCCGACAAGGAAGGGGGACTAAAGAACAAACCATGAATCTCAGAATACTGATGCCGAAGGTACCAGCAACCACTCTATATGTGCTTTATGGACTTCAAGTAGACATTTGACTCGATCTCCCATGATAAGCTCTGGGTGACTATGATGGACATGGGATATACTCTGCACTTGATTGACTTGCTGGCCAAACTGTACTGGAAACAGCTCGCTAAGGTCAAAGTAGCGGGAACACTATCAGAATGGTTTTGTATAACGAAAGGAGTCCGACAAGGTTGTCCTTTCTCCATACTTGCTCAACATCCTAACGGACATGGTGATGAGGAAGACCCTCGATGGATTTCAAGGTGGATTACACATTGGAGGGCAAATACTCACGAACGTTCGCTATGCTGATAACATCATCCTGTTGGCCACTTCGCAGGCAGAACTACAGGAGTTGGTGGATCGCCTAGACCGAGTCAGCCACAAATACAGCCTACTAATCAACGTTGACAAGACCAAGGTATTGGCGAGCAACGGCATAGCATAGCGTGCCGCATACGCATTCAGAATGAGCAACTGGAGCAGGTGGATAAGTTCCCATACCCTGGGTCCCGGATTACAGAAGATGGTGAGTGTACGACGGAATTCCGTACCGGGTTAAACAGGAGGCAGGCGATCAGGGCATCACTGGAAAAAATATGGAAAAGTCACAGCATACCGATTTCCACAAAGATAAGACTAATGAAAGCGCTAGTGTGGCCTGTAGCAATGTATGGCTGTGAAAGCTGGACAGTGAGAAAGAATGAAGAAACGTCTTGACGCCTTTGAGATGAAATAGCTGAGAAAGATTCTGCGGGTTTCGTGGACAGCAAAGAAAACAAATAAGTGGGTTTTTAACAAAGCTGAAGTAAAGAGGGAACTGTTAGACACTGTCAAAGCGAGGAAGCTAGCATACTATGGTCACACCATTAGAAAACAAGAGAGTTGCCTGGAGAAAGAGATAATGCAAGGAACAATGTCAGGTGCATGCAGACGAGGAAGACCACGCACGGCCTGGATGGACAACATCAATATGTGGACAGGACAATCTGTGGAAGAGTCAATCAACATGACAAAAAACAGAGATAAATGGAGAAAGTACGTCCATGGTGTGGCTCACCCTCGGACTGAGGATGGCTAAAGAACAGAACAAAACACATAGCTGGTGCTCCCACTGGGTGTGGCTCACCCTCGGACTGAGGATGGCTAAAGAACAGAACAAAACACATAGCTGGTGCTCCCACTGGGTGTGACTGTAATCCCATCGGAATGTTAGTTTTGGCATCAGAAAACTACAGTCCCTAGGCTATCATGTGGCATTGTTTGCTTATGATACAGTTAGCCATTTTAACATAATACCAGCCTGTGATAGATGGACAGACAAACAGACAGACACATGGCCATAGCATATACCGCTCTAGCACAGCACATAGCACCAAGCGGTAAAAGTCAACCTACTGAAAATGACAAAATAAATGAAAAATACGTACTTTCTTTAACAATGTGATTGGAATCAGGTAATCTACGAGACTGCCATTGTTCATGTGCCGAGTCTCCCACAGCATGCAGCGCAGAAGAGTTGTGTTTGCTGGGAGATATCACGAGCGACGCAATTGAGTCACCACATGCATTGATGACAGACATGTCATCAACGACGTCAGGCTGAATACGCCAAAACTGAAACGAGTTGAAATCGTCCGGACTCTCAGTTGCTGACGGCTGCTGCAGCTGGCACATGTCGGACTGTGAAGCCTCAGATACTTCAACGTCACATCTGCAACACAAGTCTTCCTTTTCATCACTGGTACTTCACAGTACCATCAAACCTATCTCATCTCATACTACAACGACTCTTGTTCTACGTAGGTAAGTTCTAGATGCTGACCATGCCACTGACGATAAACAATGTAAAGGTTTCCCATACTCATTACCGAGCATTGGGCCCAGAGATGATCCAGGTGTACAGGCAGTCAGCCCGCAGGTAAGTGATCCACCCGGTGGTAGGCTGCCATTAAATTCCGCCAGGCCTGCAGTTACCTTCCCAGTCGAAGAGCATCACCTCCCCTTGGACTGTACCAAGTTATACTGCTTGGTAACAGAGGCACATAGGTGTAAACAACTTGCCCAAGGTTGTTACGCAGCTTTACCCCGAGTCGGATTCGAACCCACGACCTGTTGATCACAAGTCCAATACTCTACCAGTTGCACCATCGTGCCTCAAGGAGAAATTTGTGGCCTTGGCCTTGAAGGTCATACATGTAGCTTTGGCCTTGACCTTGAAGGTCCCTGACTACATCTGTGCTAATTGCTAATAATGACAACAACCCACGTGACACTGGTTGACAACGGGCTGCCAGAGTTGTTAGCTGCCGACGGCGGACTGTAAACAATACTACCACAGTCAGACAAGTGCAGGCCAGTCAACAGTGGGTCGGCAAACGTCGATATGAATGCACCAAGAGACTGGAATGCGGTTAATCGAACCTGCAACACACAATTATGGACAACTAGTGAAAAACTTGACATAATATATTTTAAGACATAAGATGCTGTATTTATCTTAACCCTTATACCACCGAAACCAAACCCCGTCAGTACCCCATGCATTCTTGCAGAATGCCATTAGCAGAATGATGGAACTCATACAAACTGTAAACCCACTAGATTAACAGACACTGACCACTGATACCAGCTGTAGTCACTTTGTTATTACTGCTGCCCGCTGGTGAATGGATCAGACATCGTGCAACTTCTAGCTGGCTGGCTGTTGCAGTCTTGTAGCATAACTGTTGGTTAGGATTTAGTATGTTTTTGGTATATTTGCAAGGGCTTTTTTCTACTTCTAGTAGCAGCAGCAGCAGTCAAACAAAAAGATATCTGCTAAATACATTTTAGGCAACATATTTTGTGATTCTGACAGCGGCAATGAGGGTGACAGCAATGCGTCTGACTCTGATGAAACGAAGATAGGAAGGCAAGATGGTGAAATGGCAGAGAAAGAGTCCCTGCCACCGCCAGCAAAGACGCAATGATGACACGCCAGACAAGAATGACTTGAACTATGATTGAATTTTCAGAATTCTAGAAGCTTATGACTTGCCTTTATGATCACATATGTCCCTTAAGAGAAGTGTGCACAGGCCACATCTATGCAATGCATGTGATGCGGCCAAACTAAATACTAAATCTAAAGTATAAAGGCTGGGATGGAGCAAATAAGTAGGTATCTAGAGGGTTTAGGCACTATAAACATAAAGAAACGAGGCAACCATATATATCAGACTTCGCCTGTGCTGTGCAAGCCCACCAACCCCTACATGGCTGATAGGCCACATCGAATGCTCCCCGAAATTTTCAGAATACTATTAGCACTTGTCAGGCATATTGAATGATCCCTTCATCTGCATGATGTTATTAGCGATTGAATGATCCCTTTTGCAGCAAATGCTGGTCACTGCAGCGACTACTGCAGTGAAGATGGCCAATGCTTTTGAATGGCCCAGACACCCCAAAAATTGCCTTTTCCCTTGGGGGATCTGCACCCCCATCTAATACATGATTCCTTGGGCCCACCAAAATCTTAATCCAAAAAGGCATATCAATCGGTTCAGCCGTTTTTGCACAGCTCACTGTAGAGTGTCCCATTACTTTACAATGGGCTGCTATGCTTCCCCAAAAAAGGCCCCTTCCCCTTGGGGGATCGGATCCCCACCTAATACTCCAGTTGATCAATATCCGAAATTTTTTGTGATGATACACCATCTGTTGTAATGCCCCACACCAAATAATCCACAGGATTTAGATCCAGACTATTTAGCAGCCAGTTTTTTCGGTTCAATGAACTCCGGCACACAGTAGTGCAGGTAGGCGACAGTGTATGATGAACGGTGTGCCGGAGTTCACTGAACAGAAAAACTGGCCGCCAAATAGTCCGGATCTAAATCATGTGGATTATTTGGTGTGGGCTATTGCCACAGATAGTGTATTGTCACAAAATTTCAGACACTGATCAGCTGAAATGCTTGCTAATCAATTGTTGGGCTCAGCTAAGCCAGAACACATTAAAACCATGTGATCGATCAGCTGCTAAAAAGACTGACGATATTTATCAAGGTAAGGGGTGCGCATGTTGAATTTAGTCTGGACTAACTGTGTGTATGCTAATGATCATTTTTGTTACTTTCACTGTGTGTTTGAGTGAAAAATAGGGTAAAATCCATGCGTTGCCGTCAAATTCAGCATAATTTCAGATGTAGTGCACATTTATGTAAATTTGGCAAAGAATATTTAAATTCTGCAACACGCAGGTTTTACCTTTTTTCTAGACAGAATTTGAAAACTTTTGACATATCACATGCCTTTCTACGATTAAGCGTCACAAAGTTATCAACTCCCAAAAACAGTCCAGTTTTTTGGCCCACCCTGTACAGTGCATTTGACTGAATATTTTTTAATCATTTGACGGCTCTGAAATCAACCACATGCAAATTTGTTGTACAACACACTACAAGTGACATTGCTCTGAATTCCTTCATTCATCCACCATTGGACTCCCTAAGGGACAGGGCATTACTGCATTTTTTGATGCCAGTACCCAACTACCATAATGTTCCACTCGGACATGTACAGTGTAAAGCCGCAAGCTAGAAGTTCAATAGTTGTAACTAGCATAAAACGTTGATTGGATGCATTGCAGACCTTCTCACTACCCAAGACAGTTACACAGTTTTGGATCAGTCTAGGTGCCCTGCATGACAGACGTTCAGGAGACTGAAAGACAACATAGAACGACAAAGAATATGAAGGCCACTCACATCCTCAACATAACCCTGCCACCTCATACATATGCATATTAACATCATCTTCATGACAACACCTACACAGCAGCAGCACAGACTTCCCTGGCCACAGGGTAAATGTGAAACTGGTCCACTACTTCATGGCCAAGGACACTGGGACAGCTGAGCCCAGCTGACGCTGTCCACACACAGAACAGCAAGAGACCTGACGTTACCAATGCCACACTATACTACATACAAACAGTGACTGACCCAGCGTGACTGATCACAGAGGAGGTCGACAAATAACTGGGTCAGGTCAGTGCGACGAACTTGCATAGAGCAGACACGCGACACTTGCACAAAACACTCGGCGCACGCATTGCGGACTCCCCAGATACCATCCTCACAGAGGCAAGCGAACCTCGACAACTGTACAAGCCAAACGGCACACTGAGCAAAATGCAACATTCGTTGCATACTTCAGCTACAGCAACAGCATCATACCATAATATTTTGTACACATTTGTAAATTTTTTTTTCCTTATTTCATAATTTTTTTTTATTTAGGGCACTTCTTGCTCTAGTGATATATAGCCTAAGAAGATGCTTTGCTATGCTAATTTCCGTAAAATGACCCATGAATACATAAGAGGTAAAAACTCAACTTCACCATTTTTCTGTTAAGCTGCAGTAAAGTATAGTAAATCCAAAATAACAGTCTTAATTAGTGATTTGCTCTACATTGTCATCGCATTAAATGAAAGTCGGACGATAAATGACGGAGAATGATGCACAAGTTTTGTAAAAGCTTGGTGCATCAAGGAACTGCTGAAAACCACCATTTTAGAGCCTGATTTCGATCGGACTTTGGAAACATTCAGCCACAAACAGCTTTAACATTGGACTTGCTTACTTGCAAATGGTTCTTAAAAGTAGTCACAGCTCTATAAAAATTGTACAGTGAACAGGCAAAACATGAGTCAAGTATGGTGCATGTGCAGTGGCCACAAATGCACTGTCAGTGGTGACCAATGAAAGACATCAATAACCAAGAATGGACATGCACACAATCGTCAAACTTGATGGAGGGGTTGGTCATGTAACCATCATGTATTAGTACTGTACAAGGTGAAATGGTCAAGGTCTCATGTTCACGTAATGTATAAGCAGCAAAAATGATATAATTACGTACCAAACAGACATAGTGACTTCAAAGACGGTAGTGGAAATTATCATCATGAAGGTGAAATATACGACACATTTTCTAGGTCAGTAGGTCAAACAGATCAGAAATAGAAATATGGCACGTTGGTTGGTTTGGAGATCAATGTCCCCTTTCAGCACAAAATAGGCTATATCGGGGACAAGGTCTTGGGTGGAGATTTAGTTCTGCCAGGTTAAGAATGGACAATGATACAGTAACCTCCCGACCTCATTGCCTTTTTGTTCAGTAACAACCCAAAATGAAAAAAGATAGGGGAGACTCATTTAAGTTATTATGCTCGCGCATACAACAGGGTGGAAACTAAATAACCACCACAAGGCCTATTTATCAGTTCAATGTGATATCTTGTGTAATTGCTGTTCATCAGTTCGAATAACATATCAGTGCCTAACGACTCTTGCTGTATATGTTTTCCGTGTGGGTCTGTCTTTGGAATGCAAAAGAAGCACCTGAGGGACCTCCTGCCCATGATACCAGACCTACTCCCTCAACCTCCATGTCCTTTCATGAATTCCTTCCCCTTTTATGCGTCTACAGTGTAAGTAAGTAAGAAAGTAAGGAAATTTGAAGTAAAGAAATTTATACACAGCGCCTATAAAAGTACGATTGATATCTGACAAACTTTCAATTTTATTTCTTAAACTGAAGGAAATCATAAAAGGATGCAAATTTGCTGACGATGCAGATGTTATCTGCACGGCAAACTGCTAGATGGAACAGCAAGTTAAACAAAATTCTTCTACAACAGAATCCGAGCTTTGGAGAAAGCTGGACCAAATGCATGCCAGTCGCAGAAGATTATGGCAAAAACGAAAAAATATGACGTACATATCTTCTAATTACATGTGTCAGTCTACAAACTTTTTGAATGCCCCTTGTACAAGTTAAGCAGAGGCGTGAACACGGAAATATTACCACACAGTAAGAAAATGTACAGTTACACCAACAAGCACATTTTGTTGGCAAACAGTATTTTGAAGCTAAAATGACAGAACACGCACCAGGTATGTCTGTGTATTGTGCTGACCAACCACTTCACACATATCACCAAAGTTGACAGCACAAGCCTGGCAACAATTAACAGAACATGGTCGTCGCTAATTGTCATACCAGCACAATACATAATACTTACATCAGTATGTACTCTTTGGAGAAAAATTCCAGAATTTGATAATACAATGTTAATAAAAAGAACAATTTTAACAACAGAAAATCATAGTAGCCATGTACACATCTTAAATCGTTTCTGAGATACAGCAAGATAATGGTCGACAATCGCTGACGTGAACCTACCCCGCTGTATTTGGTACCCCCTATGGGGGTGACCCAATTGGTGTTTTGCCGAAATCTTTGGCTTCAGAAAACTAGAGTCCCTGGTCTATCATATGGCGTTGTTTGCATGACACTGTGTTTAGTCGTTTTGGTAGATCTCCAACTTTTGACAGACGGACAGACAGACGACAGCATATGTTGCATGCATTAACATAGCGTTGAGCAGTAAACACAGTTCCTGAGGCTATCAGACAGTGGCAACTTCAGTGCAGGCATCAACATCAACTGTGCAAACCAATCTATACAATACAATGTCATTCTATACCAGCCTCAGTGGCATTAAAGTGCCACAATTTTTCAATGCCACTTGACAGTCACAGACTATACAGAACACCCTCAAACCTCCATGCATGCCAGAGAAATTACTTTAAAAAACAATATACATGCCACAAACTATGAAATAAAGATCTTGGTGAAATTCATGGCGTCACCCCCAACAGGGGCAACAAATGCAAAAGTAGAACTGTTAATTTTTAGACCAGTCAACAGAGCGGTGACTGTGATGCTATGCCATCGAAACTCTGTGTCCATCCATGTTGAAATGCTATGGTTGGAGTGGTGCAGTGGAAGATTAATTGATTGAGTTAAGGTTTTACATCCCACCCAACACAAAATAAGTCATTTAGGAGACGTTCTTCCCAGCCAATCTCTTGGCTAACTACTGAAAAACTAAAACAAAAAACAACGAAAACATGCATCTGTAACAAAATATATTACAACATCAGATGAACCCAAAACACTACAAGAGCTCATCAGAAAATGAGACAGCGAACGTGAACGTTTTACGACGATATCGCACACGTACTTCAGAATACCAAACTAGCTAGAGTTTAGAACGCAAGACCTTCGGCCATATTAGTAGCCTGCATCATAGCTATTTATACATTTAGTTGCGGCCATATTGGTTGGTCCCCCTATTCGGTGGCTACACTTTTGTAGGCGAGTGCTGGCCCAGTGGGCTGTGGCAACTGCAGACAGGGGCATGGCTTTAGCCATGCTAAAGCCACGCGCCATACGCAATCAGTAATCAACAGCATTCTGTGCAAATTCAACCTTGCAATCGGTAGTTCGTCATTTTAACGCCCTCGCTGGAGGTGATTCCCTGCGAATATCACCATAAGTGATATATTGCTAAAACTAGATTCTTTGGGCTAAATTTCTGTCGCAGAAAGTATCCATGCTAGCTGTCACGGCTGAAGCGCTACTAAACGAAAGCTTTCGTCACTTACTTACTTACTTACTTAGACACTTACCCACTTACAGCCCCGGGACCCACACGGGGCGATGCAGTGGAAAAGGGCAATACATCATTCAACGTCATCAAGAACTAAAAAATGTGTATGACTAAAGTTACACATAAAAATAAATTGTCCTACCTTGCGAACATGAAACAGCGGATCATTACACATAATTGCATATCTTGACAACAAACGACATTCAGTCATATCACTGCCGACTAGTGGCGCAAGCCTCGTCATTATCTACACATCAGTCAATCTATCAGTTATCCCATGACACACAGCACATCAACTCTTTTACCTCTCTTCAACAATCTTACTCTCGAGTTTCCTACTGTACTACTACTATCCATGTTGTTCATAACAACATGCTCACTATGTCGTCACGTTTCCATAAAAGACGCCAAACTAAAGCAAAGCTAAACATTAGACATTCCTTCAATTTAATCATCACAGTAAAATTCTCAGCCCATGTATGATTTCATATTTGTATGCTAGCTAATAATGGTACGGGGGTGGGATGACATGGAGATGGTGTTGAGATCTATTCCGAATGTGCTACGTGTCACCAGCAACAGGGGGCAGTAAAAATTTGCTCCAGCAAAATCCGTCACTTCTTAACTGGGAATGTCAACCAACTCAAACTGACCTCCATGATGGCCATCAAACAGTTGTTTTGTTGTGGACTTGTATGCTAGACATTAAAAAGGTAAAGGCTTACCATACTCGTTACCGAGCGTTGGGCCCGGAGCTGATCCCGGCGTACAGGCAATCAGCCCACAGGTTAAATACCGAAATAAAGTGCCACCTCCAAAAGTCGACCCAGACATGGTCACCCATCCCAGTAGTAACCAGGCTCAGCATAGGTTAACCTCATTGATCGAGACCAATGCGTTATCACTACGCCAAACCGCCACAGCGCTAGACATTATACAGGGTGGTCCAGAAAATAAAACGCACAAAGTTTCGCATATGATAACTTTTGAAACATTCGCCGCAGTATCGCACTGTTTGCACCAAAATGCTTAGCAGAGATTAGTTACTGCTAACACGGTGGATCCACCATGCTGCTAGTAAACACAAATTTTTTATGTGATTAAATATTCTTTGTTAAATAGCCGGAAGTGGTTATACATCATCATTTTTCATCAGTGATAAAGATTGATTGTTAATTAAAGTTCTATGAACTGAAAAAAAAGATGGACAGTTGACAGAATGATTGCTGAGTTTCCAGGGAGACAGTGGAAACAGCGTGCGTTGTTTAATTTCGTGCGAAGGACTGATTCTACCGGCAGCACTGCCCGGCTGCCTGGTAGCAGTCGTCGACGTCCAGTGAAAACTGATTCAAACGTCAAGCTGGTTAATGATTTAATCTGTAGCTAAGAAGGGCAACCGGACACCAGCAAAAGTCTGCGACAGATCGCGATGGAGACTGGCATTTTGCATTCTTCGGTTACAAGGATCGTGAATAAAGACTTACAGCTCAGCGTGTTTCGTCGCTGTGAAGTTCAGTCATTGTCAACATGATCAGTCAAAAAATGATCAACGGTGCTATCAACAACAGATGTTGTTGTTCGTTCTCGTGGTGGCACATTGAGCATCACTTACGTGCACTCTGTGATATTGTTCTCATTGCAAACCGTACTTCTTCCGTGGTTTACCTTGAAATTGTTGCTGGTATTGATTTTTCAAATTAGGTTAGTTACTTGTTATTAAACAAAGAATATTTAAATGCAATAGTGAAATTTTCTCTGTTTTCGTGTTATTTATTAATTTCTGAACATTTTAGTGAAAACCGCGAGACGCTACGACGCACAGTTGCAATTTTCTGATGCAATAAAGTTTGTGCGGTTTTTCTGGACCACCCTGTACTTAGAAAGTAAGACAGACAACTTTCAACTCGCAAAGTTGAGACTCCTTTGTGGGAAATCCGTCATGTCTCCTTCAACATGTAAGGACCCAGTTTCGCGGGGTATAATGCAATGATACGACATGCCGTATGCGATAGCGTAAGATGCTCGAGTATGCATAGGCCTGTACGTCAATCACACCAATCATACGGATGTGGTCAATGTGGTAGCATGCAGAGTCTCTACAGAGCTTAACAGCTGCACGGGATCGCTAAATGACTGATCTTGTATGTTCGTGAGCCCAGCTAAAACGGATGAATGGACTGAGATGCCGTTTTGGTGGTTTACTCGAGTGGGTCAAAGAAAACATATATTACATGTAGATCCACATCTCCCAGATAAAGGGGCAATTTCTGGGGTTTTCCAGCCCACTGAAAAGCACTCTGAGTCACTGCTGCAGTGTATGCAGCAAGAAAATCAATAACAGCATTGCAACCATTGACCTTTTTAGTCTACGAAAACTAGTTCCATAGCTATGGTTGATTGCCTTGTAGTTGAATTAAATAATGAGGAAATATAAAAATGACAGTTTAATAAATAAACGCAAATCGGTATTATTAAATCAACAGAATTCTACACAATAATACGAGTGCTGGCACCGTTCTACAA
>Ga0209780_1003038_pt1 | contig 12309 bp, 7 predicted proteins | sample WorMetexBAHAMAS2_FD_187384 | JGI IMG/M metagenome (GOLD analysis project Ga0209780, IMG submission 187384) | Marine gutless worms symbiont microbial communities from Max Planck institute for Marine Microbiology, Germany - Inanidrilus exumae... | ecosystem: Host-associated > Annelida > Digestive... | reverse complement strand
CGTATGGTGAAAAAAATTGCCGAAAATTGCAACCGCCTGAGTAGGGCGCACCAACGTCACAGACAGACGACAGACAGACGGAATTGCGATAGCATATAGCGAACGTAATGTAGTTGACGTTCGCTAAAAACTGTAGGCAAAGCTTCAGCAAAGAAATACAGTCACCTTGCAATAAACTTACAAGGATGCTGCCCCACGCCCAGTGTTAATTCGGGGCATCTGTAGGGGGAATATTCCCCCAAAAGTCTTATATTTCCCCCAAAGAACCTAATAAGTTTTTGCATCGTACGTTGGATACCGCTAAAAGTCCCCCAAAGTGTCTGATTTTCCCCAAACTACAGGTGAGTAGAATAGACACTGCCCCACGCCCTTTATCTCCCATAAATTCACTGAATCTGCATCAATCTCAGGAACGGCCTCTGGAAGGTTCATCCCACTAGAACGCTAGGCACGCCCTCACCAGCGAAGTCATGTCAAAAATCGTAACTCACTGCGAATGTGACTGTAGCATGAAATAAATGGCCATTTTTGCAATAGGCCTACAAGTAAAGCGCAGATCAATCGCCACATGACTCTTAATTTTAAACTGGTCACTTTTTAGGCCTACCATATATTTGCACATTTGAAAAAAAATTACGCCTGCGGGTGGCCGCAAGATGACAACGGAGAGAGCGGCGGTTTGGCCCACACCCAGGCCACCCTTTACTGTGAGTCCGCCACTGTCCCTGTGCAACTATCACGTCCAAGTCATCCATCACATCCGACATCCGCTGACGCCGGAACTATCGCAGATGTAATAGAGTCGTGTGTCATTCAGTGCAACGTTCTTCTACACTGCGCTCCGGTCTGCATCGTCAAATTAAGTTACAAGAGAGTAGAACAACGCAGCTCCCGTCTCTCTCGTCAGATCCATTCTATGTGGACCATGTTCCGACCGTGCTCCAAGCACCAGGACTATCCAGCTCGTACTGAATACCCTTAAAACACAGGATCGTTTGCAAGGTGGCAGTTGTCCCATTCAAGGTTCAGCACACTGTAACGCCAGCCTACCGCAACGCAGCACCACTTACATAGACTACCCACAACTGAATGTGGAATTAACAGTCATCGGATGCTCCCATCCTAACTGCTGTTTCAACCTTTCATCGGAACTGTGTGGAGTATATTCGACTGACGACTGAATAGAGATATCAGTTCTTTTGTAAACAAAGACACAGGCAACTTAGACAAATCTACGAAGGCCTAATTATTATTCTACATTATTTATTAGTTAAAATGTATAGTCCACTGAACGTTAGATTATTCTGCTCGTTTTAGCCCATCGTGCTTTTGCTGGTAAAACTTTGTCCATGAAAGTGTCCCCATTGGCGAAATAAAGTAGTTAATTAATGTGCTGTTGATTTGTACGACATCCTATGCACATATCTACATCGTCATCGTTCAACGTTCACGTTGATTGGACGTTCAGTGACGTGGGAGTTGTCTCAATCCCGCCGTACCGCAGGACCCGCGAGCCGTGCGTATACAGACATCGTGCGCAAAATGCAGATCGCAGTCAGTATTGATCAAAGATGCGACGTCGATAAAACCGGTTCCGGCTTACGACCCACGTCGATAACTTGGCACCGAGTAATACTAAAATACCGCTCGTCTGTTCAGTGACATCGTATCAAGGACTTTTTAATTGACTTGTCCGCTGTCACACATGGAAGCACTGCGCATTGTGCACAACGTTGCTGAGACTGCAGCGAGTACTCGAGTAGGCCTACTACTTGAGTAGTAAGTAAAGTAAGTAAGTAAACTACTCGAGTAATTTTTTTACTACTCAAGTACTCGTTTATTTCTATTTCCGCTTGGAAATCTTATTTCCGGTTGCAGATTTTGCAGTCATTTGACAAATTGTTGGAATTTATGTAGTTTGGACCTGGATCGTGATTTCATTTGCAACAGCCAGCCTGGAGCCGGTGCACAGCGAAACGGTCACGCTTGATCAAGGACTTGACCCTTCGGGGCCCCAGATACGCTGATTAACCAGTCCACTACCTCCTTCTTCGTCATTGACAGCTTGAATTAAAGTACTTCCGGTATTAACGAGTACTCGAGTACTCGTTAAGGTACTCGGACGAGTACTCGAGTAGAAAATTACTAGTTAGCGGCAGTTGCCAATGCCTACCTAAACACCGAAAACGGTACCGGTTAAACCTTAAAAATAGGCAGGCACTTGCAGGGCAATTAAGGGCTTATAAGCCCTTAACTGCCCTGCAAGACGATGATAGAAACCATGAGATCTATCTGCAACGCTATTCTAAAACGTCGCCACAATTCAGCCATGATGGCTAGCACAGGGATCAGTGCTGGTAGCATCTTCTTTCCATGTTGCTGTTGTTACATCTTCATTTCATTTCTAGTCTATAATGTCTCCATCCTCATCATTCTTTTCGCACTCCTCTCCATAACACCAGAGGCCGCGAAGGGTAACAAAAAGTGACGGTGGGGTCGAAGTCGGAATAGCTGACCAAAAGTGTGGGGTCAAACGCCGCATGTGGAGCGCGTACTCGAAAAAGTGGGGTCAACTGACTGATCCCCTGGACATTGTGGCCTCTGCATAACACCACTACTCCAATTCCACCAAGTCCTCACCGCCTTTGTTCCCAATCTCCCTACAAACTTACTGTTGTTCAATGAACAAGCAGGCCTATGTCGGCGTAACGTTGGAGTAATAGGCTGGCGACCTTTTGACTCTCAACGTGTTTAATTAAATGGAACGGTTGTAATTTTTAGTATTAATTAATAATGGTACCTGTTTAAGGTACTATTAATAATATACTGTAGATGCTGGCACCAGCACTTGATAATAATAGGACAATAGTATTTAATATTAATTACAATATGTTACGTAGTCCGTGGCTCACGATGGAAAGATTCATTAGAAATGTGACGTCATAATCTAATAATAACTGTAAGTGTAAAATTATGCTGCCTAGCTTGAGCTATCTTGTACACTGCCAGGTTAGGCTTTAAGCAATTGAGCCGAAAACGGGCAACCTTTTCAAATCGTTTACAAACGATTTTTTTAAATTTCTGTCTCGTTTTTACTCATGTTAATGTATTTTTTCTTTCAACGCTTTTTTACATCAACATAAAAACATTTGTTGGCAAATCAAAAAGAACTATAACGTATGAGCAAGTCACACGAAGAATGATTAGATTGCGGCTTGAGAGATGCTAGCGTTCTGAGTAGCGTGCACAAGGTGCTGTGAATCGCCAGGTACATCAGCAAGTTCAAGTTGATGTTTCTTATCCGTGAGTCGGCGAGTAGTTCGTGTCACGAGCCACGTCTTCAGCACAGCGTGGACTTCACGACACGCGTCGACTGCTTCGTTCATACACTGCACACAACAGCTTCTGCCGTGTCAACTAGAAAACCCTCGCTCAAGGTCGCACCGACCACTTTAGCACAAAATCTCGACACGCAATCAACAAATGTCAAGTCGTAACGCGCATCGAGAATATAGTCACCTGGTAACATCCATCCAGACATCCGCAGCTGAAAAGGAATATTTTTCACCTGTTCACGGTGACAGTCAGTGGCCAGGGCAACTCCTTTAAAAGTCAAAATAAAAAATAAAAATCCGATTATTTCTGATTTCATGCAAAAAGTCAGCCTCTTTTATTACGAAAATCACCAGAAATGCTGTAAAAGTACTTCATTTAAAGTTAATCAATAACGAAATTCTGCATATAGATAGTCTTACAGTGACGTAATGTTGACATTTATATCTATGCTAGCTGTTCTGGACGTCACAGTAAATGTAAACATGTTGGAAGATGCTATCAACTCGTGTGTCATTCAGTGCAACGTTCTTCTACACGGCGCTCCGGTCTGCACCGTCGATAATTAAGTCACAAGTGCAAGCTATTCTTAGACATAATGACTCAACTTTATTTAAAGATTAGGTTAAACTTCGCAAAGTACGACATCATGACGTACAACATGGAGACGGTATCGTGAATTCGTGATCATATATTAGTGTGACGTCACTTCAACCGATCAATAATGTCAAATTTTTTCTTGCTTTTTCTTGTCAAATTTTTCTTGCTCGCTACACTCGCTCAATGAAGGTTTCAATTCCTTATGGCATGCCCCTCTGTTGAATCATGCATACGCCACCGGTGACAGAGGCAATATCGTGGTAACCGTGTGAAATCTACTGTAATGCGGACGAAATGAGGCAACGCCGTGGGAATGGTGACGATCGTTTTGGGGTTTCCACAGTAATGAACGCGGTCGCCGCCGTTAGAGGTAATACGTTTCTTAATGTGAATTCGGCTAAAGGGAGTTCTTCAGACATCTTCGACTTATATGTTGTCAGTACTGACAGTAGCGTGGACTTGGCGCCAGTTTGACAATTTTCTGTTAATTAACTTACGGTAGTAATTAACTGACATGTAGCAATTAACTGAATGTCATCTTCTTAAATTGTCGAGTGGATGTGGCACATCATTCTACTGAATTCTTCATATTGTATTTTTATCACCGAGAACAGGGCCGTTCGGGACGTGGACAGCAGTTTATTGACGGATGGGGAAAGAAAAACTCTACACATCCAGTATCACAAGTACAAAACAATCACATGCATACTGATTGATTTGATTAAGGTTCTGTATACCATTTCACATAAAAACAGGTGATTTTGAAGATGTTCTTCCCAGCCAATCACTTAGCCTGGTAGAAAAGAAAGTAAACGTAACGGATAAAGCAGACATGCATCAATAAACTGAAAGATATTATAATACAAAATACAATATAAAAATTACAAACAAGACCCAGGTTCAGTTGCCCTGTATGACATCTGGCGTGGAAAACAGTACAGCTTATTCTTGCGACCCAGCGGCCAACACGGGTTGTACACACCGGCAAAACTTGCTCACCAGCTGTGAAGTCTCAACGTCAATCAGACTGCTCTGTGAAATTGCCGATATCTGACTCAACGAAGGCAGATATCCCACTGTCAGATGACAATCTGTGTAGTCAGTGAGCTCATCAGATGTTTCCTTAAAATAACCGCATCAAACAAAAAGGTTAAAGGTGATCCATTCAACAAGTTCTCCGAGGCATCACTTACAGACAGCCTTCTCATAAAATCAGTCATTTTATTCAGTAGTGTCATGCATATTGAAAAGGGTACGAATAGCACACTAAACATAAGACACTTTTACAAGTTAAAGCTGCCCTTATCCTGCCTGATGAAGAAAAGAAACTGTGGTAGTAATAATAAACATAGATAGAAGGTTCCACTTTCCACGTTGTGCTAGCTTAGTTGGTGTATTTCATGTTCTCTAAAAACCAATGGATATAGTTGTAGCTGGATCACCTTCCTGATGCACCATCAACAGTGTCAACATACTGGAGCGACACTATGCTGATGACCATCAGAAGCTAGTACAGGTAGTGACAAAGTCTACTTTGACAAGTTTATTGTATTAAGTGACTAACTGGCAGACATATAAACAAATACGTTACAACTTAAGACATAATCAAAACAAGGTCTCGCCGTGATGGGACGTAACACTACTGGCCCGCCGCGTGCTGCCCCTGGTGAGTTACGTTGCGTTGCGCCGTGGAGTGTTAAAGACGCCGACGACAAACGACGACAGACGCACGGCGAGCAAAACAATACTTGTCCCCTACACTATGTGTAGGTGAGCCAGTAACAAACCTCAAGTGGGCTTTCCTCCTGTTTATTTGGGTCAATCAGTGTAATATCACCATAACGCCTCTACAGACAACAAACCAACAGAGAATAAAACACTTTTCTTAAATAACAACAAAAGCAATATCTTAGACAAACCAACAAAACGTACGTACTGTAGTAGTAATAATAGTGTAGTGTTGTAGCCAATCATATACACACATAAGCTACAATGAAAAAATTACGGAAGACTACTGGTAGTAAAACATTGCAGAAAACTATTTTATCAACAGCACAACATGCACATTCCTTAGCAGTAAACACACAAAATTTCCAGAGTTCCAGACACAAAGGTTCTATCTCAAAAAATCCAAATTTTTCAGAAAACTAGTTTTTGTGTTTTGCAAGTTTCACTTCTTGATTTTACCAACACGATCTCATAATTGTATATTGATCTTTACACCATTAGAATCGTCTTCAAAAGTTCTTTTTAACTGTATTTTTAAAGTTGCTAATTTAAAGAAACTATGGCAATTCTAGCAAAAATGTGTAGATAGAACCTTTGTGCACGTCTAACACAGCACAGCGTTGGCCCCATATTTACTGATAGAACCTTGTGACCTTGAGCAGCACAAGACAGAACCTTTGGGCACTGAAACAATGGATGTTATATACAATATTATAGTGCACAAAGGTGCTATCGCTGTTTCACTGCAGATAGAACCTTTATGCATGCTGTAAGACTGGATTTTCAATAACGTTGGGCCGTTGGCACATAGGAATTTTGTTCATGAGCAATCTACGAAGCAAGAAGCAATTAACGTCTGCACAAAGGTTCTATTGAAGACTGGTAAAAGACAGAACCTTTCTGCACACAGAAGACAGGCCAATGTGCAGGTAGCTACATTTTAGAGAGCTTATAACTTTCCCTATGTTGCAAAGTTAGAAAAACTGATGTCACAGGCTTGTTGGGCTCGTTGAAATCTGTTGGATAGTGTAAAAACCGGAAGTAAATTGAGATAGAACCTTTGTGCACGGAATCCTCGAAATGACTTAATGGCCAATTCCATGCCTATCTGGCTTAATCTGAGAACTAACAACAACAGTAACAACAACAATACAACAATAGTGTTAATAGTTATGCGTAAAAATGATGACAACAAACTGAGAAGACAAGGAATAAATTCAAACTGCAATCACTGTAAATACATAACAAAATACTGATGTGTTATGAATGCAACAAACCAACGACAGGCCGACAGGAAGATCAAACATCTCGATTCCACCGTCAGATAATGCAAGCGATGCACATGATATTGCTGCTGCCAAAGCTACAACAGAGCAATGACCATCATCCATCTGCACTATCAGTAATTTAACTATATCAGTTAATTAAGTAAGTAAGCTTATTGTTTCCATAGCAAGTTATAAAAACCGACAGATTTCAGAAGGAAAGAATAACACTGCAAGAATAAAAATACTAAGACTAAGTTATGTCACATGACAACCAAGTCACGATACTCAAGTGGGTTCAAATCAGAAATATCTGGAGGCCAAGCCATTGTCCTTCTCAGTCCACGAGATAAAGATTTCCCTTTCCATCCAAACAGACTCTGGTTAAGGGACTTCTGTAGTTAATTTTGATTCCACTGAGGGCTGTAGGCTGAGTTAGCCTGGTGGCTGATTGCATAACGAGATGGTATACATGGGTGACGTATACCATCTTGGTATGCAATCAGCCACCAGGTTAACTCAGCCTTCAGTGCAATAAAAAACAAGTACTGGCCAAAGTACAGAGGCGCTTTGCAGTTGGGCTTTGCGAAGGAAAGGCAACTGTATCAGTTACAGCTAATTACACTTGTGGATTAAGCACGCAAGTGGCAGTGTGGTTGTTCATGTATGTTTTATGTCTTTGTGACAAATAAACGTTTTCAAAACTGCGTGATTCGTTGTTAATATTTGCCATACCTAAGTGGACAACAGTATCACACATAAAGCACTAATCACTACACAAATCAAAAGGCTTTACTTTACTTTTTACTTTACCTTGTTACAAATATGTAAATATTAGTAAAAACAGTATTAAACTTCAATTCACTAAGCTGTAGTAAGTTCTTGCAGCACAAAAAAAATAAAATTACCACTTCCGCCATCTTCAAGAATTATAATAAAAATTTCAATCTTTGCTTTTGGAAACTTGTCCTGAAGTGACAAAACAGGCAATCAAATAGTAAAATACTGATATAGAAGCAATCAATACCACTAGTCCTCTGCAGTTGCAGTGATCTAGTGGTATCATGGCTGACTGCAGTGAGAGAACCCATCTTTGAATCATACTGCCGGCAGTTGTGTTTATCACAACAATCAATGTGATATACAATGATATACAACCTTGGGCATAAATAAACGCATTGGCTGGGACTCAGCCTTCCACCCTCCATGATACAGTAACACGAGTATCAGCTTTTGGGCTAAGTAATAATAATAATAAATGGCAACGGTGGGTGCGGATGGTAGCAGCCTACTGGCGAACTCACAACCCAAGTTAGTTGGCTTGGTTTGATGGTTGGTGGCCACCCAGCACTGAGTCTGCAATCATCAAATAAACCGGGTGAACTCTTGTAATGGCCTTGGCCATAATGATGGCACCATAAACATTGTTGTGGTATTATATTATTATTATTATTATAAATACTACAAATGTAGTAGTGTACTGCATGTTGTTTGCATACCACAGGAACATCACGGGCCAGACTTCTAGTAAATAAAATATCAATTTCAGTGGCAAAGTTGGTAATACACAACGGTGAATTCAACCACACACTACCGAGCAGAGATGAAGTGATGCACAGAAACTAACCCATTGACAAAGATTTGCTTTTAATAAGATGAGATACAATATGTAGTGCATGACAGAAGCTCAAAAGATGACAGTGGCGGACAGACGGCTTTTAATGAAAAATGCGCCTCAGTAACAAAATGTAAACTATTAAAAACCTGCAAAAAAACTATATCCACAGCATATCTGCACATAACTTAGGGAGTAAATAATAAATTATCAGTTTAACAGCTAGCAGCTGTTTTTCATAATGAACTAACCATCACTTCAGCGTCAATTTCAACGGTCGTTTTCCAAATGAACCTGGCTTAGCTGGCTCCCCCACAGTCCTTTCCTCCACTGGTTCCCAAAGATAAACTAACATAAGCACTAAATTAGTGTTATCAGTTTAAACCTCGTAAAAAACTAAATGCGGTGCACACCGGTATCACAGACTTAGTCCTGAGCCTCCAGGATTCGGTCGACGTCAGATAACTGGTCTTGGTCTTGGCCTGGGCGAGCTGTAAGTTAAACAGCTGATACAGTTCTTTCCTTACTCCAATAGCCAGAAAAGCGTCAGTCACTTCAGGAAATTAGGTAATATCACTCGCTGTCCAACAGTAATGTTTTAATATTCTTTAGTATTGTAGACCGCCCGTGCAGTCTTCTTTTCTCGTGTACACTATAACTTTCAGTTGTCATTTAACTGGACTAGTTACCCATGTGATGGCAGTCGCAGGGTTAGTGACGTTAACTGGCGTTTGTATGTTTGTTTGTTTATCCGTGTGATATCTCAAAAACTGATGTAAACGTGACATAGAAATGTGCATTTGAGTTACTCCCGGTTGATGAAGGTCACCACATTAGAACTTCTGGAGACAATTGGAGCAGGACTGTTACAGGCTGATGCCCCACCAACAGCATCATAACACTGACATAAATCAGTGAAAATTCTCCATTGGAACTCATCCTTTCTTGGTCTATCAGCTGACTCTGGTGGATCATAAAAAGATGATCCACTGGCTGACTCTTAAGGGATGGCTAGCCACGCCCTTTATGATGGCTTTCTGACGCCCGGAACCACTCGCACATACTACTGCTGCATACAAACCAACTGAACGGCCGGAGCTAAAGCCTCCTTCACGATCATGCCGGCTTCTTTCTCCGCAGTGCTCTGCTGGTGTTGGCCACGCTTAGTGCTGGAGAAGGTAGCAAACTTCAGCTCACATGCTATCTGACCCAGCAGGCTGAATTCATCCTTGAACTTGGTTTCTCGTGGTCCATAGCTGTAGCACACAATTGACAAATGGGCTTCATGCATTATTTCAAATACCATGTTTTTCACTCAAAAAATTTGTTAAACATAAACAAAACTAGCAAAGACAATAATCTTACAGTGGTGGTTACAGTTTTACTTATGCTAATGTTGAGTTGCAATTACACAAGGATTTATGACCCAGGAATATGCCCAACATCCAAATTCATGACAGCATACAAAAGTCTGCTTTTGATCAGTAATCATATTCATATAGTGCCAGTATCCAGTCAAAGACCATAATCTGAGGCACATTAGTGACTGGCTGAAAACAGACCAAGTCAAATAACCTTGGCTGTGAGTCTGCCTATAGGCTGCTACCGTCCACACACGTCATCGCCATTTATTATTAATACAGAGTCCAACAGCTGGTACTCATCTTACCATCCAATGGAGGGTGGAAGGCTGTGATAACTTAGGCATTGCAGAAAGAATGAAACCTGTTGCTCAACAATGTATATTGTGGTGGCCATTGTGATAAACAGAACTGCCCATGGTGGGATTTGCTCTGGGGATCTCACACACAACTGTCGCTCTCTGCGCTCGTCGTCATCATCGCGGCTTATGATACAGTGTACACGGCGTACACTGTTGGCGATCGTGCATTTCCTGTCATTGGCAGCTGCTTATGGAACAGTCTGCCTCACAACGTCATCTTATCACCAACGCTTGCCGTATTTCGTAATCGTCTAAAAACCTACCTCTTTACGCGATCATTTCCTTCCAAACAGTTTCTGCAAACACCATTCATAATGGTTTAGCAGGCCACTATAAATAACTTCTATGTAATGTAATGTAACAGTCAGGCACGTTACTACTCAACCAACGAAACCTGCATCTGTACTGCATGGTAGAAATGTAAAAAACGCATTAAATATCAACTTACAGTGCACAAATGACTTTAGTCTGACCCATTTCTATGTAAGCTGATCCACGGGCTTGAGTGACAATACCAACATTGGCAACTGAAAACCACAGCAATTATTACACTGAAAAACGTCCAGCAAAGAAATGAAGACAATAACTTGAGCAACTAAATTAATAGACTGCATATGCCCTCAAAGTTCAAAGTATAGAAATACAGTAAGCCTCACCCTTAAAAATCAAGCTATTAGAGTTAACAACATTGATCAATTAACAGTTTACATTCAATATGTGTTCATTAAAAATAAGCATTGCCATCTGTGTACATACAATCATAACCAAATTTAGTTGTCTATTATTAACAATAATACTTGTACTTCAATACTGAAAGCACATCAAATGGTTTACTGTATGAAGATTACTAAAAATATTCAAATTCGCAATACAATTACAAAAATAAAAGCAATGACACAATTTGTTTTAAAAAATCAATAGCTGCCTCTTTTTTGACTAAATAAAGAAACTGGATTGTTGCAAATATACTTCACCTATAATAAATAACATTATATCGGCCAAAGCAAACAACAAAACTACATACAAATTGGTCGATGCTGATTAGGCAATCTGCCATCAAAACGTTGCTTAACATCAGTCAGCTGAAATAACACAAGAAATGCACTAAAATTGTTTATTTGTTTATAGGAAGCTGGATTTGAAGAAAAGCCGACATTTATTACACAACTATTTTGTTAACATCATTTTGTACAGAATGATTAAGAGTAGTACATAACTTTAGCTTGTGGACTTTTTAAACATAAAAGTAGCAAATGAACAATGTCAGCCAGGTGATGGGCCCACCACTCTTAGGAACAGTCATAATGATTAATAACAAAAACATCAAGATAATGGAATAAATATATTAGCACTAGACTTACATCTACCAATTTGTACACAATGTTCTTCTTGGTGATGCAGGCAGGCAGGATTTGCCTGCGACCATGAAATCACAATGGATTGGACTAAGATTAAGATTAGAGCTGTGGACAGAACTGACGACACTATAATGGTGATAATACTAGTATTAAAACATTGGTCAAGCTGAAGTGTGGCTTATTCAGCTAACATCTATGCATGGGGTCAAGGCCAGATGTTTTAATAGGGGGCTTCTATTAGACGTTTTATGGTAGTAATGATTTCAAGTCACGTTCACTCGACCATTTTAACATTATGTTACTCTACTATTATCTTGCTATTTAAGTTTACTGTTTTGTTATATCTGACAGACCACTGTTTTAGCAATATGTTTTACAATTTTTATTCCATATTATTATCTTATGTAACTGAGGAATTTTAGTTGCCTTGACTTGGCTATACAGTCTACATTAACAAAACTCCAAACAGATGGGTCTGTTATGGTCATATGCGGCCAAAGACCCCTAAGGCTAAGCCAACAACCCCCACCCCTTCTGGTGAAGCCTCGTCGGTATGTCATCGGTGAGAATCGTAAGAACAGCTATCACACACTCGCACGGTAGTGCGAGAGTGTTGTAAGGACGACGATCAAAGTCAATGGGAAAGGCCAAAATTTGACCCCCCGCCACACCTAAACCCCTTAACCG
>Ga0209780_1003037_pt1 | contig 12309 bp, 14 predicted proteins | sample WorMetexBAHAMAS2_FD_187384 | JGI IMG/M metagenome (GOLD analysis project Ga0209780, IMG submission 187384) | Marine gutless worms symbiont microbial communities from Max Planck institute for Marine Microbiology, Germany - Inanidrilus exumae... | ecosystem: Host-associated > Annelida > Digestive... | reverse complement strand
TGGAAATAACTTCCATTTTCAAAAGCTATCTTCTCCACCATTTACAATGGGAGCTGGCAACTGACCACTGATTCCTAAACTAGGGCACAATATCTAAATTTGATTGGGCCGGATTTTTGACATTTTGTCTAGTTTTTGTGTCCTGTGACTTTGAACTTGGCAGAAACGTCCGTTGTGAAGAGTCGACCACCAGTCCCATATGGGGCTAATTTATTTTGTCTTGATTTTATGTCATATGTATTGTTTAGTTAAGGATGCGTGCTTGTTTTTGTATTATTTGATATAGTTTTGTCTTGCGGTGTGATAGTTGTCTGCCCCTGTTGTCGGCGCTGGTGTAATAATTTAAATGAGCCTCTCGATTCCTTTTTGGGTGGCTGCTGAACAAAAAGGCGGCCAGGGATGAGGTTAATATATCTCTGGCCTTTATTTACTGGGTAGGGATAGCTCTCCACCCTGACCTTTTGTCTCTGATATAGCCATATTTGTGCTTAAAAGGGGCGTTAAACTCTAATGACTGATGTCATGTCTGACACTTTGCATGATAAATGCTGCTGCTTCCTTGAACGGTTATGAGGCAACACTTACATGCATACTGTAAATGATGGTGGTGGCGAAATTCTGTTGAATGAATTGCAGAAGTGTGTCCGAGGCAAGTGCCGACAGCCTGTCTAACTTTGTTCAACTTATTGAGAGTGACGCTGATTCAGGTGGTAATGTCACTTCAAATCTCGAGCGTTTTGATCTCTGTCTGCATTTGATCTGTGTTGTCAGAGTAAAAAGAAAAAGGAAAGGAAGAGTATTTATATAGCTCCATTTACTATGCGTGCATAGTCTCGAAGCGCTTAGACATAGATCACACAGCTTTACCTGCAAATTACACCATGCCTGCCTATACTTCGTAAGCATTCACCAGATGGCGCCACCCCTAACTTGAGGTAGCAGACATCCAGTTGCACTTTCAAACTCCCTATCAACCCCAAAGGGACGAAAGGCTGAGCGGACCTGGTTGGTTGACCTATAGCAGACGGCTTACCCACAAATGGTCATCTATCAGCTACATGTCGAGCGCAGGACAGGGAAAGTTCGCCGGCCAAAGACCAATGTTCTACCGCTGTGCCATGCAACCAAGCCCTGCATTAGTCAGTGCAGCGGTCATATTGGTAGCAATTGTTTGTGATGATTGGCATATTGTGAGTGAGTGAGTAAGTATCATATCATACAGCGCTGTTACATGGAACACCTTTAATTCACTAATATCTGTGGCTACTAGAGGTCTGTCTTCCACTCAATGTTATCTCGTCTCATCGAAACTGGTCTAAGCCAGCAGCTGAATTTCACAGGTTGATAGGCAGTCAGCTGCAGACTGTTGGACCAACAACAGTGAATGCACAAGTGTCATAGTTGCGGAGGAGAGGAGGGAATCGGTAGGTGTGTGCTAATGTGTGCGTGACGAGCGCTAACAACTTCCACGCTGCTAATCAAGGTGTTAATAACGGTCACAGTTTATAGAGGACACTGTCAAACCCTTTTTTTTCTTGCCTAGGATTATCTCTCTTTTCATTGTGTGTAGGAATTATGTGAAATAATTCTTTGCTAGGCAGACCCGCCTGGGCTGAGGTTTGAACCCCGGCTCCTGAGCACATCATGCTCTGCTGCACATGGCGCCCGAGTGCTTTGACCATTGGGCTACGTGGACAGGTCATAATTTGATAGCAGCAGTGTCAATAATTACTTCACTGACGGGAGTGGTCGCAAAGTATTGTGATGAGCACGTCTGTTTGTCTGTCTGTGTCTCTGTCTGCGAGCATATCTCCCAAACCACATGCACGATCTTTATCAATTTTTTGTGCATGTTGCCTATGGCTGTGGCTCGGTCCTCCTCCAGTGGGATGCCACAATCCGAAGGGTAAGGAGCAGTTTTGTGTGTTTTCTTCCCCATTGACAACGCGTTGTACAGCATAGCATTTGGTACCCATACAAAAACAGCGGAACCAATCGAGATGTCGTTTGGGATGATGAATGGGTTTGGCCCAAGGAACATTGTGATATGTGGGGGTGAGGCAATTTGGGGGAAAATGTGCCCGACAAACCTAACACCCCTATGAATTGCAAATTGGACCTGTCCATGCAGCGGTGTGCACACGATTGGGGCAGATGCTTGACTGCAATTGTTGGACGAGTCTATTGTCGGCCGCAAAGGAGGGGTGGGATTGCACACCGCAGGCGAAGTGTGATATCTACAATTGCCTTGTTGTGACTTGTTTTGTGTTTATAGGTGAAGACATCCATGCCGATGTGGAGACTGAAGAAAGTCTAGTGCGACTTGTTGAGTCGCCAGCAACAGACTCCGAGTCATCATCAGCTGGCAGCACAGAGTCAGTGAAGCATCGTTCATTACAGCTTCAACTGATGTCATGTCAGTCGTCCGACAAGTCATTTGCTAGTTGGCATCATGCTGAGCCGGAGATCTGTGGCTACTATCTAGCTGTCACCACAAGACCGTCATCAGCCCAGCAGCCGCAGACTGAACATGTTGATACGTCGAATGATAGAACTAATAGTGTGAGTGATTCAGACAACCAGTTGTCTGTCAACTTGACTCTTGGAACCAAGTCGGAGCCAAGCAGTGAGTTAGCTAACAACAGTAGTAATTCTACTAGCCCTGCTGCAGAGACAGTTGCCAAGGCGACAGCAGAACTGATGTCAGTTGCTGAGCTTGTGTCAGAGTCTGCCGCTGCTGCTGCTCGTTCTGTGTCATCGTCTGTACCAGGTACTGTCATTACTTCACTTGTTCACTTTTATTCTAGTCTTTTTTCAATTCGTCACAAATTGTCGTTGTCATTATTCAGTTCACTTTTTTTTACAAAAAGCAGTTGTTGTATTTTTGCATCATTTTTGTTCCATTGTCACCTGACAGTGTCGGCAAAGGCACTATGTCTTTAGGCTGTCCGTCCGCGTTGTTCGTCCATTCGTTTGTCCAGACAGACATTGCAATGAATGGTATCTCATGAATGGTTTCAGCAATCTTGATGAAACTTAGAAGCTCCAGTGATGACCAGATTAGATTCTGGAGGTCAAATTCAAGGTCACAGCAGACCGTCAATGTGGCAAAGACATCCACGTTGACACAGTGTGCTAAAGTTCATCTATTTTCAGATTGTCACAAATCGTATTACTCGGTTCACGTTGTTTACAGTTGTTATATTTTTGCATCATTTTCTTAACTTGAGCCTATTTACTTGTTAGGGTTAGCTTTTGTTGTATTTTCCTCATTGATTGTCTGCGTCATGCAATCAGTTGCATAGATCGACTCGTCTCTGAAGTGATCTGTTAAGTGCGGAGAGGCTGCTAAGCCCATCTGAGTGACGTGCTCACTTAGACGTTTATGCTTGTGTAATGAAAGTGTCCATATATTTGTGGTTTTATCTTCAGTCATGACTGACATCTTGACACGTCTAATCTTACTGTATTTCATCCTGTTATTCATGCTTGTTACGTCTAGATGAGAACGGTGCCGCTGTCAATGCTACACCAAGTAAGAACGTTGTTGACGATGATCACAACTCATCAGCAGCAGTGTCAACTTCTGGTGGAACACGTCGAGATATCTACGCTGAGTCCACATCCCAGAATGACCAACACGTGCTGCAGGATGTGGATTCTGAGGCTGTTGCTGCCTCTGATGAAATCGCTTATCAGAAACTCCGTGGCTCCAAGGAGACGATTTTCACCAAACTGAAGAACCGCATTCGTACATTGGAGGACAATCTTAACCTAACAAACCGGTAAAAAATGTTATCTGGTCTCTGTATCTGTTTATGATGATATTTCTATATTCACTGCTTTATCGCCAGACAACTAGATCTCAGAATGAAGACAGTTTGTACTGCACCAGTCAATAACCTATTGTAATTCCTCGTACCACTGTACTTTGTCATATGCTGGCCACATTTTCAATATTCATTGTAGCAGACTCGGTACTAAGTCTGAAGTCACATGATCGTTAAAGATCCCACCACACATTTAAACGCATTGCTATGGTAGCTTGTGAAACGTGTTAAAAAACTGTCCGCTTCACAAACTGGTTGAAGTGAACCTCCATCAAGACTCTGCTGCTCAAAACAGATGGCACAAATACTCGTCTAGTAATGATGTTGTGACTAATCAAAGCGCTAGTGTGGCCTGTAGCAATGTACGGCTGTGAAAGCTGGACACTCAGAAAGAATGAAGAAACACGTCTTGACGCCTTTGAGATGAAGCGACTGAGAAAGATTCTGTGGGTTTCATGGACAGCGAAGAAAACAAATGAGTGGGTTCTTAACAAAGCTGGAGTAAAGAGGGAACTGTTAGACACTGTCAAAGCAAGGAAGCTAGCATACTGTGGTCACACCATGACGAAACAAGTTAGTTGCCTGGAGATAGATATAATGCAATCAACAATGCCAGGTGCACGCAGGCAAGAAGACCAAGCACGGCCTGGATGGACAACATCAACTGACCACTGATTCTTAAACTAGGTCATAATATCTAAATTTGATCGGGCTGGATTTGTGATATTTGGCCTAGTTTTCGTGTCACATGACTTTGAAATTGGCACAGTCCGTTCGTTGCACAGAGTTGACTGTCGGTCCCATATGAGGCTAATTTATTGTTGTTAATAGTATCAAGTTGTCAGAGTTACTGTGATGGATTCAGGAATTTTTTTGTCCCAGTTTTCTTGTGTAACGTGACTTTGATGTTGGCAGTAAGTAGGAGTGTCGACCGTCAGTCCCGTATGGGGCTAATTTATTATTATATTATAATCGTGATGATGTCAGGTACTTGGAGGAGCTGAGCAGACGCTACAAGCGTCAAATGGAGGAGATGTACTCGTCTCTGAATCGCACCATAAGTAAACTCAGCAACACTGCCAAGATTGCTGCCGAACAGGTGAAAGTGTCATAATATACTCTGTGTGGAAATAAACATTACACAAAGTAAATAACACACTACCGTTAGGCAAGATGCTATAGTTATTTTCGGTGGTGTTATCTTCATCATCTCCATATTGTTACATGAACTAGATAAATAATAAAAATTATTTAATAAAAAGTTTGTAAATAATTATCACTGCTATTTTTAGCTTTGTGTCGTCAGCCATGTTTTCCTAAATTACTTCACATTTAGGATGTGTCTCTTAAAAATGAAGGTTTAGAGCCAGTTTTTGCAGGAGGCTGCACTTCCTGATTCTCACCCAGTATCACTCACTCCTGTATTTCCACCGTATGAGTGCAAACTGAGTAAACCCTTTGCTAGATGCCTCGTTAATTTCGTCACCTTCATTGTCGTCATTAATGTAAGCTTTATCAACCTAAGTTTAGCAAATAATCATCATTTATTGCAGTCCTGTCAATGTGCTTTAGCACAACATAGCATGTTATTATTATTATTATTATTATTAAAAATGTATTTATTTAAGTGACACTGTCACGCAGAACGCTGCAGGGGCACTTTACACAGTCAATAAGGTACCATGATATAACAAACTCGAGTGAAAAAGAAATGTTTTTAGTTTTCGTCGGAAGGTGCTGAGCGACGATGCAGCCCGTACGGCTGACGGCAGACTGTTCCATGCCCGTGGAGCGGCGACAGAGACTGATGTGATGTGATAATGAGCTGCAGCTTGTATTATCCTCAGACTGCGCTAGTTCGATCGTGTTTTGATTTCTAGGACAATATGCAACGAGTTGCACTGGCTACTGATTGACCAACGGATTGTCTATAAACTTTGCCTGGCGGTCTATAAATGCCAACATCGCCGGGCTCCATGATACCTGTCGTCACTCTGTGCCAATCTCGTCTGTCACAACTCGTCGTCACATGCGGGCTGCAACCCAGGGCGATCTGAACTTTCCATGTACAAGAACTGTTACATTCGGTTCTTGTGCCTCTGCCATTTCTGGACCTACATGCAGGAACTCTTTACCCCCATCCCTAAAATCGTCATCCATGCAACCTGAACAATTACGGAGACAACTGAAGACAACACTCATGGCGCAGCCGTCGTAACTCTGTTACGAGACTTAGCGCGTAGTTAAATTTTAACATTAACAGTGTTTCGCCATGTTGCCTGCTAATATGACAATGCTGTTTCTGTCTGTGTACGTAGGACAAGCGTCAGATGGAGCGGATAGCAGTTCTTGAATCGCAGGTTGCGAACTTGACGTCAACAGTTGCTGCTCTTACTCGCAACATCGAGTCTGCTAACGCCAAGGTACACTCACACCCAGCCAGCTTCTTGCCTTTTACACTCCCACAACTGCTGGAAGTTGCTGAAGCAGTATTTTACATGCCACAAGCAATTTTTCATGGTCATCCCACAGCGTGAAAGCACTGAAGTCTGTGACACTGACGGTAAAAAAGCTAAAGGTAAAGGCTTCCCATACTCATTACTGAGCGTTGGGCCCGGAGCTGATCCCAGTGTACAGGCAGTCAGCCCGCAGGTGACTATAAGTCATCCACTCGGCGGTAGGCTGCCATTACTTTCTGCCAGGCATGCATTACCTTCTCAGCTGCAGAGCATCACCGCCCCTTGGCCGGTACCAAGTTCTACTGCTTGGTGACGGAGGCACATAGTGTAAACAACTTGCTAAAAGCAAGGCTTTTGTTGCAAGTAGGATTTGAACCCACGACCTGTTGATCGCAAGTCCAACGCTCTAAGTGTTGTGCCACCAGTGACGGATGATTGATAAATAATACTGTGTGTACCATAAATACTCAAACAGAAGCCAGTCCTCAAATAGATGCCAGGTCTTATATACAAGCCGGTCTTGGATACATGCCGGGTCTTGAATGATGTTATTCAGTGTAGTAGTTAATGCAGGCATATGTACATCAGGCATATATGGACATACACGTATACATCAAGTGTACATAGATCATGCCTCTGTTGTTGATATGGGGCAGTAAAGAAAGTGGAGCATAAGGTAAAATTAGAATGAAACGAAATGACGACGATCAGATGGATATGCAGATTGACTTCGAAGGGAAGGACGAAAAGTGCAGAGAGCAGTTAATTGTTGCGATTGGAGCCAGTCAGTTTGATGATTATGAAGGTAGACAAGCAGAACGTTGACATGATGCTAACTGGATTAAACTTGGTTCAGCGGAATTAGGAATTGGTCCTGAGGTATACACCATTTCTTCACAACAAACTGAGCACACGACTGGCTCTCGTTCTCAGAAATTAATGTTAATTTCTGTACTATTACTCAAATGACTGAACTCAACGTTCGTCAATTTTAATACCATTTTTTAATTCGTTAACATTGCGTCTGATGTTACATCATAACGTTCACTCCATTAGTGAGGTGCGATTCCAGGAAATACAATATTTTAATTTATATTCACATTGTTGTCTAATTAATTATTAACTGCCGGTGCCAGTAACAATATTTAATCATTATCTTTATTTAACAGGTGCCATTATTAATTAATACTAAAAATTACAACAGTTACATTTAATAAAACATGCTGAAAAGTTTGTCAGCCTATTACTCCGTTACACCGACCATGCTACGTATGGCATCTGTCACAGTAGATTGCATCTATGCAATGCATGTGATAATAATGATGATAATAATAATAATATGAAGACAAAATGCAGTAACATAGGATGCCAACTGTTATAAGGGCAGCCTAAGAACTGTTGTCTATCCAAAGAGGATGCACCACTTCAGAACAAACGGAGAAGTAAAATCAAGTGGAAATGGCAATAAAGTGGTGTGATAGCCTAGTTTTGATGGGTGTGTTTTCAGCTGATAGAGCGCCATCTGGTGTTAATGGCATGCGAACTGATCGTGTTTGTCATCCTTCTGACATATACGTCAAGTCGACAGTCCGCCACGACACTGTCCAATCACAGTGCTACTGGTTTGGTCCCGTCATCCAATCACGTCGCTAGAAGCTCGGTCACGCGTGCAGATGTACAAGAACTAGCAGCGCTGGATCTCCGTGAGTCTCCTGCGTCATCACCAAACGCTCAGTCACTGAGTCCACGGAGACAAAGGTCTGTGGAACGACCTCCACAGACTCCGTGGAGTGATGTCCGACAGCAAACCATCAAGTCTGGTTAGTACTACAATGTCATTGCCTTTGACAAGTTGGTTATGTTTACATTCCTGTTTGTCTGTCTGTCTGTTAGTGGGATTATATGATAAGTTGTGACTGAACCTTTGCTGAAATTATGTCTTGCAACAATTGATTAGGATTTTGTGTATGTGTGCACATGCATGTGTGCAATTGTAACCCATTGTAGCTGGGGATATTCACGTGATCACTGTAGATGTGTTGGTTGGGTTATTGTTGCTGATATTATTAGATGTTATAGTGTCTGATATTTCATATAGAGTTGTGTGTTGTAGTTAGTTGACGGTTTTGTTCAAGTTCTATAAGAGAGAGTGAAGATGATGTTATTGATGTATGGTACTGGAGCTGATTTGGATCCTTACAGTGAGGACAGTGAGGCAGACTTTGCCTCATCCCATAATAATGCCACCTGCCCTGTCACCCAGTCAAATTGTTTGCTGCCAGCTGTGGATGAGTTAATATTGCTCAGGCATGGGGTGATTGGTGGTTCATTGATGACCACTGCCGCCAAGCCACCGTTATGTGAAAACATGACGTCATCCACAAAACCGGAAGTACTTAATGTCACCAGAGGAGGATCAAGCCATTGCCATATGTAACACACTGAAAATTTTGTAGTATTTGAACATGTGGTTTTTCATACATGCGAGTGGACTCACAGACAGACAGACACACTGATTGCAATAGTTTGCCCACGTACCAGGATGAAGTGACCAGATGAACTCCATTTTGGATGGATTGAGCTGAGGCCACAGAGCAGAATAGGACTTGGCAAAGTCGTTAATACAGGAAGTGAAATATTTGACTTGTGAGAGCTGATATATCACAGATCAAACAACGGCCATAGGACTGTGTGTTATTGGCACACAGGTGGTACTGGAGTGGATGGACAGAGAAAATGTCATTGCCTTCCATGTGGGTGAAGAATGTTGTTTATTGTCCCTGCCTGAAAGCCAGAATGTCCAACATAACAGTGTCATTTCTGGTGGCTGTGTGAGATGTGTTCAGGAAGTGAGAGCGATCTGACGTCAGTTGAACACAATCTGCCGTTGTTCATGATGAACTGTAATGCAAGCAATGACACGAACACTACTACGATCACTGCAGTAAGTTCATTCTAGTTTCCTTACAGCTTTTGCATGCTGGTAGCATGCAAATTGTGCTTTGCCGTGGCAATCAACTGAAAATGTATCCTATTTGTGTGGTCTAGGATTTACAAAAACGACAGCGCAAGAAAAAGAAGTCAAACCAGGTGAAGTCTTGGTCACAGTCGCAGATAGAGAGGTCACTGAATGGCCAATCGGCATTAGTACCAACACATATCAAGAAAAATCCATCGTCGTCGTATCTAGACTGTGTTGAAAACATTGGTCTGGCTGGATTGGCCTTCTGTCATAAATCACTGCAAGACTGTGTTCCGCTGACAGACACTGTTCAAACTACCAACATTTGTCGCAAGTCTTTCAACAATGCAAGTTTTGTCAATGAAACTTCTGCTTCAAAGCTGGATCATATGAACCACGGTGCTAAAGTTGCTAGTCTGAGCACTGGTAACAAGGGAAGATCGTCTGTTGGGTGATGGTAACTCGTGTAATTCTGCTGCGGACATTTGGCAGTTCTTTTAATCGTGCACCGCACTGCACTGACTGTTTGGACACATGCACACTATTTACATTTTACAATGCTCATTTTCCAGGTAAACCTGGCTCAGCAAGTTGCCCCATTCCTTCTACATTTGTTTCCAACTTGTGAATTCTCTCAGGACAAACCGGAACTTTTTCTATCCTCCATAACATCATCCCCGCCATGTTTTCCTTAATCCGATTCCATCTGCGTCCGTCAATTGTTTAGTTTTTTTATCCAGTCCGCATCATCTTTACATTCTACATGTTCAAGTCATCTCAGTCGAACTTTTTTTAGTTACCAAACTGACTGCGTCGATCGTTCATGCATAATATTATATTCTATGAAGTTTGAAGTAACTGCTCATGTCATTCTGGTCCTCATCATCGGAGATGCTGTGATTATTTAATGCTTGTTGATTGCTAATAAGTAATACTATGTGTAGGGCTGTTGTGTAGCGTGGAGTTTTTTGTTGACTGAATCATTCGGTAATTTTTTCCCACTTGGGTGATTTTCTTTTGTACATCTAAACATTCTGAAGGCATCTGACTTTTCATCGATGTCTGGTACTTTCATGTCAAAGCGATTTTTTTTACCAAGTGAGAGTGTTGGGCACTAGGGTGTACTTAATGGAGCATTCAGTATTCCAAAAATGCTTGTAGCCATAAAAGTTTCTGACTATTAACCCATTGAAAATGTTTTGCAGCTTATATCATGGAAACAGTTGACTCGACATTAGTGCTTGTGTGATGTGTACTGATGTTAATGTAATACTAAATCACCTGTCTCTGTATTGTGTATATGTGTGTGTATGTATGATTTCTGTACATTATGCTAATCTTTCTGTGTCAGCTATTGTCTGTAGGGCTGTACCGAATATTCTATTTGTATTCTATTCAGACCCAATAGTAGGCCAAATAATGTATTCGTATTCTGCTGAATGATGTTGTCAAAAGTAGACCGACTACGATTAATTGGAGCTTGACTGAAGGAACGGCAGTTTGGTTCGTCCGTCGGCTTTCCACCAAAGAATTATTTCAAATAATTCCTACGCACATGATGAACAAGGAGATAATTCGGGCAGGAAAAAAGAGGGTTCTGCGGTGTCCTGTATAATCTGTGACCATTGCTGACACCTCGAGTAGCATCGTCAAGGTTGTTAGCTGCGCCAGCGTGGATGAAACTGAAAGGCGTGGCTGGCCACTGGCTGGTGCAGCCGGTAGGCCATGTATAGAGGTGTCACCTATAAAATACCCGACAGGCTGCTCACTTCCTACATATCCCTGCTTCAGCTACGCGTCATTAATACACTAGCACACACCTACCAATTCCCTCCTGTCCATGGGCTAGTGCATTGGACCACTAGTCTACTACGAGTAGGCTGGACCTCTCCCCGCAATAATGAACGAACGAAAACAATGAATTTGAACGAACATACATTGTTCACAAAGATGACAACATCGCATAACAGTAACTATTCGTATCTGGCCGAATAATAGCTCCAGTTATTGTTATTTGGCCAAATAGTAATATCCCCGATTCGGTACTACCCTAATTGTCTGTCACTGCTTCTCCGTTCTTCCTAGCTCAGACTATTTGATATCATGTAAGTCCGTGAAAAACTAGTCACAACCTTGTGCTAGTAATATGGCAGGTTAAATTCTAGCAGTTGATGTCAATTTTTAAAAATGTTTCAGTAGATTTATTATCATAATTATATCAGTATATATTTCAAGATTCAAGAAGTCTTTTGCACCCTTATTATGTTGTATAGTTGGCTCTGGTAATTACCTGCAGACTTTGACCAGTTGTGATATAAAATTTGTTGGTGCTCAGTTACACCAATGTTCATATGAATGAGTGTTGTAATGTAGTAATAAAAAGGTGATTGCACAAAATTTGTGTTTATAGGTTTCTGCCATAAAACGACATGATCACGTGGTCGTGGACAGTGAACACAATAACAACAGTGAGACTAACAATACTAGTACTGAAATAAAAAGACTCCTTTTGATTTTAATAAGAAGCTTTACTGTTGCTTTGCATTTTTCGGTTTAATTTACGTATTAAATCTGAAGTCACTAGTTAACACAAAACGTGATACTTCATTTTCGCACGTCACTTACTATCTCAACAAATGTTAGCTGTTATCAAACACCTGATGGTGTTATCAGGCCACGCCCACTCAGACCGTCAACATTATGACATGGCGTGTGGTGTCACTCGTGAAAGGGCTCTAAACGTCGCCAAAAATTGGGGAGTATGTTTCTTGTACGGCGCGTACAGTCCAGGGGGAATGATTCTGAGTCGATTCTAACGGGACATATGGAAACTAGACATCCTGTAGAGGGATCATTTGGTAGTGAAATTCCGGTGATATGTAATCACTGCAGAGTTATGGAGGTCTGAAGTTGCAAGACGTTGAAATTTTGTGAGAAATTTTTGATTTTTTAAAACTGCCATTTGCAGTAAATTTTCAAAAGTTCCGAACGTTTTCATCGCCTTACCGATCGACAGTGTTTTGTTCAAATTTCATGAAATTTGGCCGACGGGAAATGG
>Ga0209780_1003036_pt1 | contig 12309 bp, 10 predicted proteins | sample WorMetexBAHAMAS2_FD_187384 | JGI IMG/M metagenome (GOLD analysis project Ga0209780, IMG submission 187384) | Marine gutless worms symbiont microbial communities from Max Planck institute for Marine Microbiology, Germany - Inanidrilus exumae... | ecosystem: Host-associated > Annelida > Digestive... | reverse complement strand
AAAAATTGTTCACAAAATTGTCAGGTCTTGCGATTTCAGGCCGTCATAACTCCACAGTGATTACAGATTGCCGGAAATTTACGGCCAAACTGGCCATTTTTAGTTTTCATTTTACAGTTAGAATCAATGCAAAGTCTTTTCCCCTAAGCTGTACGCTCCGCACAAGAAAGGTCCCTATCCAAATTTTGGGCAACGTCCGATGTCCAATATTGCGTATTAAAACCAGTAGTACGCTGCAGTGTTGGTGCAGCCTAGCGAGCGATATATTGAAGAAAATCAGACTGAATTGCAAACTGAAAATAAGTAACACGACACATAACGATGGCATCGCTCGGTCGCAGGCACGTGACACTAGGTATCGTCGAATGCAGGAACTAAACAGGTTGTGCGTCAGTAAATAAGTAAACAGTTGCGTCACCTGTCGAGTACGCTGGTGGGAAACGCTCTCTTCGAGCTTATGTTGAAGTGTGTCTCCATAAACTGCAACTGGTTTAGTTTATTTCTGCCAAATGTTTTATTAACATTAGGCCGAACATTAACTCGCAAGTTCTGGTGCAAAACATTTTTGTTGTACGACGTGTGTGTCTGACGGCTGTGTAATAAAAAAACTAAGTTGATCGTGACGATGACGTCGCGTTGCTGATGATAATGATGACGACGACGATGACAAGGATGTATAATGTTAACGTCACAGGATTTCTTTTGGAGAATTATGCCGTTTTTCCTGTATGATGCTGTCTACCTTAAGATCATTTACCTTGATATGATGCTGTCTACTTGTACTTGAGAGCGGTCAATCAGACTCTCGCCGAAGGCTACGCGGACTTCAGAGATGGTCGTCTTATTCGCAGCAAGACGATTGGACAACGATTTGTCGGTAGGCGTTCAACAACAACGATGACTGTTTCAGCTTTTTTGGATTAGAAGAATTTTACGTAGCAACTGTTCTACTTAAGTGGCTGAACACTGTCTTGTACATCAATATTATTTTCTATTCGGAGATATTAGTGTACTCCTGTGACTTCTTTACAATTTGTAATTATTAGGCCTATGCAATTATATGCTTTCGTGCAAATGTGGCTCTAATTCCTTTTGCAATGTATAACATGGAATAAGTAGTCGTTTCATCAATAGCAGTGAAGCATATTCGCTGGAACGCCCCCAATTGGGCGATTACTGTAAATTTTGGCGTGCGTGCCTGGTGATGTCCTAGAAACAATCATCTATGTCACATTTTATTTCAATCGGTTCAGGAGTTTCGGGGATCTGATACCCTCAATTTTACTATTGCCCATAGGCTTGGTTGGTCGCCCATACAACATTGTAAGCGTTACCGTGCTGCACTGTTGTTTGGTTACAATACCGCATTGTCCAACGAGAGGCGATGTCGAAGGCAGCTAAGAAGACGAGATTTCTGAACTAAAATGCTGTAGTCAGTTCTAGCTATTTAACGATTTTCGTGTATAGCAAATGTGATAAAAGTGAGTGGATGTGGCATACAGGTGTCGGCGGGAATGTACTGATAAACGAGAAAGCTGCTCGAGTCGGCATCTACAATGTCTGGGATTACGCAGAGGGACAAGACTTCTATCAGAGTTCGATGCTGGTCGATCTTACGCAACCTACTGAAGACGTCAGTAATGCATCTTTGTCGACCGATTTGTGGCTAAGTATGATAGCTGAACATCTTGTTTGCCACAGTGTAGCATGAATGAGATGATCGTAAGCTTAACTGTTTTAGCAGTATTATTTCTAGTAGCTGTAGCTAGATGTTTCTTCGTCGCCAATGACTGTACGCTTTACTGCAATGACATTTTACAGAATCATATTTATTTCCATTTTCCAGAATTTATCGAGTTCTGTGCATGCATTTTATAATTTTAGATGGTGACGGTGTACTCGCCTCTGACTTGGGGAATTTACAACGAATCGCCACCAGATATTCCGGCGTGCGGATTTGTTGGCGAACTGTGCCTTCCTACAACAAAGGGTAAGTTATTATTCGTTTGTTTTTGTTGCGTTCAACAGTAAATGTACATAATAAAGTCGTGTTAAATGCTTATTATTTTAGGAAGTGTTTTGTCGTGTTTAGTTTGTGTATATTTGTTACAGGGAGTATTACAGATAAAAATGACGATGATGTTTATGTAGACAACACGGCGATAATTGTCGCATCATCAGTTATTGGCGCAGTCGCTTTTATTGTCCTCGTTTTCGTGTTTCAATTCGTCAGGTACGAAAATCAAAATCCGATATATAGTCTTGTGTTAAACCTTTCACGATTTGACATTATCAGTGCCAATATTGCTTCTCTAGTGGTTGCATAGATGTAAATGTCTGGAGCCATTTGTCATCCAATGTTGTAGAAAGTGATAGTGTTGCAATGTTCAAGACAAGATGTCAAGTTCAAAAGTTTTTTTCGAGTTATTAGTTAATTTGCATTTAATTTTTATTTATAATAATATTTTTATTTAGGAACTAATTAATGTTGCATTTCAACCATTGTGTCCTGCTTGGCTTTATTTTACACCAGCAAATAAGTGATCTGATTTGATTTGATTTGAATATGTGACAAAATATAAGAGGAAGTTTAAAGTGGTTGGACTTGTGAATAGAATGGAGAGCAATGGATTACTAACCAAAATACTGTAATGCAATATCAAAGTAAAAGGAATCGAGGTAGACAGCAGAAAGCATGGGCGGATAACATTAAAAAAGATCTAAAAAGTATGAACACGGATATATCAGAGTTGCAACAGTGACGAGACAGGACAGGCAGAAATGGAAAAGGTTGTACAACCTCATCGTCAGCGTACCTAACGGAGGCGAAACATTAACAACAACAAGAAAAAGATGTGACTTTTTGCCTTTCACTTACTGTGTTTCAGGTTTTGTTACTGTTACTATTATCAGTCATTTTTATTGTGATACACCATGCTGGAAGTCAGTGTGTTTGCATAGGAGACGGCATACTTAGAGTTGATGCATTCGATGATGCATGTCCGATGTACTGGTATGCAGAGCTCGACGTGCTGAGGCTCGAATTCAGCAGATGCTGTGGAAAGTCAACTTCGCAGAGATCGTTTTCGACGCTACGGTCCGTGTAACGTCACTGGTCCTACGACAGCGTTTTTCTCGTGACGACTTGAGCTTACCGTGTGACGAGTTAATAATAATAAAATAGCCTAATCATAATAACAAAAATAACAATAACAAATGTAGTACAGGCTGGGGCTGTTTTGGCTTGTGGGTAATCTTACGTTCGGCGAATTCTCGAATGCAAATGCTGCATCTTTAATGCAGATGATGCAGATGTCCACGACGAATAGACTAATACTATACAGAAAAATGTTTTAATAGTTTATCTAGTGTTGTACAAGCCAAAGCTGTAAAACGGCAAAATTAAAATAAATCACATTTAAGTCTCAGTTGCCAGCTTTGAATGTATTTATGTTAAAAACTTTTTTATTTTTTGTCACCCCCGGTAGGCGTGCGTAGTATTGCGATCACTGTATCTGTATGTACGTATGTTTGTCTGTCTGTCTGTCCGTTTGTCTCGTTGTCTGTCTGCTCGCATATGTCAGAAACCACATCTAAATTTCACCAAATTTTCTTCACATGTTACCTGTGCCGTGGCTCGATCCTGCTCTGACGACAATTCAACGTGTTACTTCCGGTTTTGTGGATTACGTCATATTTTCACACAATGGAATGAATCGACCATGACCCGGCATGGACCGCCATCTTGGATGATATCGACTAATGTCGACCCGTCATCTTGGGCCGTCATGTGTCTTGGCCTTTAGCGGTGACACGCACGATTATTTTAATTTTATGTAGCGGTCTTTTTCGCCTTACTGCAGCCGCTGGCGCGAACTGTTTGCCATAGCTAAGTTCTTTGTTTTGTCTCAGGACTTTTCGTTGTCGTCGATGAGACAGTCGGATGCGTTGGGATCATCCTGTCACAAGGCGGCCGTGTACAAAGGACTGAAAGTGGACGTCTTCACCGTCGACAAAACTGAAATCAGTCTAACTCGCCAAGATCTCGTAGAGTTAATCAACGTTCGTGTTTTACTTAATAATTTCTTTCATTATAATGTTCGTTTTTTGCTGTTTTCCCCTGATTTATTAGCTATAGACAACAAATAGCCCTATACGTGCCCGGTGATAGAGCACCACCGTCAACGTAACGTCACAAACTATCAACATTTTTTTCAATAGTGAAACCTCAGTTTGATTGTTAACTTGCATGGTCTGTTTTTTATATGGTCTGGAACGGTTGATATGTCAAAATCAAAAACGATGGCTTCTGAGCAATGCCCTGGAGCGTGTGGTAAAGTTATCTCTTTATTTTTTTCAAAATATTAGACATTTTGCTGTATTTTCACGAAGACTCCAGAGTTATCCTGGAATGATCCACAAGAAATTTATAATTTGGATAAAAATTGTTGTAATTTACTTTAAATATGTGTTTTCTACAGTAATCAAACTGTGTTTGGCGTAGAGATATATTTGTCGAACAATGCTATTATTATGCCATAAATTACACGGGGTCCAGAATAACGGTACAGTGTTAGTACTTTAATGACGATACATGAAAATGCGACTAACTGTCGTATTCGAGGACCCAGCCTTCTTCCGTAGTGAATGCTTGCCTCTCGCCCTGATTTCATATAGAGATGTTGTACTGTATGAATTTTGGGAACTGTGTTGCGTGGTGGCGCTGCGGTAGGGCGTTGGACTTGCGACTGACAGGTCGCACGTTATATTCCCAGCCGGTCCGCTTTCACTTAACACAGGTCAACTCAGCCTTGCATCCCTCTGTGTCGCTAAATGGAGTACCTGCTTCGGCTCGGGGTAATGGCAGGATTCTCACCTCTGTCGGGTGGTAGGTAACACTGTATGATCCCGTATGGCATGCGACTTTCCCGTAGCGGTAATGCATAAGTTATTGCTAACTGCTATACACTACTTTACTAATAGTTGACAATTTGTGAAAACGTGAGAAATATTACAATTGGCAGGAGAACCATTTATTTCGCCAGTGCTTCTGCTGCCGTTGTAGAAATATTAAAGAACATAAAAAATATCAAAGAACAATTAAAATATTATGAAATATTGAACACTTCGTCACATTCGTTATACAGATATGGCTCTACGGGTGTAATCTAAATACTGTAATTAATTGTATGCTTTTTACGTTGTCGATGTTCTTGCAGTTAAAGGAATTGAACTATGACAATATAAAGTCATTTATCGGAGCTTGTATTGAGCCTGGACATATCTGCTATCTTATGCAGAACTGTAGCCGTGGTACTCTTCAGGTTAGTCTTTTATAGGTGGTCTTTGCAGGTACTGTGTTTTGGGTTCTAATATAACTTATTTAACTTCTGCTAAGTTAGTATATAGTATTGAAAATATGGAACCGAATCAATACACTGTGTCTTAACTGTATTTATTTAAAAACTAGTTGGCGGTATTGTGTGGAATGCTCACACAATATTCGACTGGAAGAGCTCGGCTATCTAATAGTTTCTTTATTGCCCACCCGAGTCTTCAATGCAAACGGCATCTCGATCGCTTTAGAAGTTTTTGCAGGGCTCACTAGGTGACAGACCGACAGACAGACCGACAAACCACGCTACTTGGCCGGTAAAATAGGCGGCATCTACGTACGTAGTAATGCGATGTGGTCTAATAATACTTATAGCATATTTAGACTCTTAGACTGGTTCCCATGCTTCTATCGTCGAACGGAACCAGGCAATCGTAGACAGCAGACTTCGCTTCATCCGCGGTGTGGAATTGCACGCTTAACTACATGTATATACTTCCTTAACCTAAGTCCAGTTAATGCTGAAGTAACTTCGCTTTCCAACGACCATGCAATCTCCGCAAACCGCCATGCGACTGAAGATTGTAATAAACGTGCGAAGACTGGCTTATGCAGAGGTGACTGTAGACTTGCGCAAAAGTTCCATAAAACTAAAGCACACGATAAAATGACGAAACTTTTTCAATGTTACAAATTACCAATTAACAAAGTTAGTTTTGCGCAGTTATTCTACGGAATTGTAAATTTGTATATAAAATAATAGCCCTCCGTGTAATGCATGTTATGTAGCTCACGGCGCCATCTCATGAATACAAAATGTATCGATATAGTATAGTTGCCGTACATTGTTGGCGTACGTCACCCGCATGCGACGTATGCGAAAAATTGGGGAGTACGCTCTTGTACGGCGCGTACAGCCAGAGGAATGGTTTTGAATTGATTTTAACGGTAAAATGGAAACTAGACATCTCCTAGAGGGATCATGTGGTAGTGAATTTGTGGCAATCTGTAATCATCGTGGAGTTATAGTGGCCTGAATTCGCAAGCCAAGACGTTGAAATTTTGTGAGAAATTTTTGCTTATTTGGAAAGTGCGAAAACGACCCCTTACGGTAAAATTTTTAAATTCTGTTCCGAAGGTTTTCATCGCGACACCGATCGACGTTGTTATGTTTAAATTTTGTGAAATTTGTCCGAGGGGAAATGGATAAGATTCTGCGTTATTTGCTGGACAAAAATTAGCCTGTCTCTCAAACTGTCGCCACTGCGCAGATCGCGCGCAAAATCCGCCAGGGTCAGCCTCCAACAATATGCTCAGAGTGCTTCAGATTTCATCCAAATCGGTTCACTTTCGACGGAGTTATAGCCGAACGCGTGAACACCGCCAAAACGTGCCGTTAAGTGAGACCAATATTTGACTGAAGCCTAGCTTCGAGCCGAATAAAATAACTGCTCACAATTTATCTAATGCTGTATATGCCAAAGCTCTAATAGTACACAAATTAAAACAAAAAGCTCAGCTATCGCCGAGAGACCCGCGCAACCCTCTATATCAGTTAAAGTTTTGTGCTACTGTTATACGAATAACGCAAACAGATCGCGTGTCAGACTGAGGAGCACTTTCAGTAACTCTGGTCACTTAATTTGAGCACTAATTTTAGGTATATGGTGACATCGACTGCAATCCATCTATGCACCGTTATATAGAGGAATGATGTAGTAGTAAAAGTAAAGTATGCGTACATTTGTATAGCGCATTACGCAAAGCGCCTCTAATGCGCTCACTCTCAGACATGGATCACACAGTTTTACCTGCCTGCCTTTACTTACTAGCCGCAGAGCATCGCTGCCCTTTGGCTGGTACTCATTTCACCGTCACACCTAGGGTAGAAGGCTGAGTCGACCTGGGTGGTTGGTTACATACCGACATATAGTGACGCCTCCGGGAGTCGAACCCGGACACGGTCACCCATCCCAGTACTAACCGGGCTCAGTGTAGGTTAACCTCGTTGATCTAGACCAACGGTGCTACCACTACGCCACGCCGCCACCATGTAGCTACAAGATGTTTCTGGAAGTTTTCACACAAAGAAACTTTGTAGCAGACTTCTTTCGACAAAAGTTGAATTTTTTGTCAAAAACAACAAAATTGCGTTTTGTGTCACCATTTGGATGACTTAGAGGTAACGTACACAGTTTATCTATGGCTCGTTGGAAAGGGCGTTGTCGAATTCCTATTAGTGCTAATTGAATACTTTTCGCTAGCTCTCACGGTTGAGGTACTATAAGCGGATATTGGTCAAAATCGTTGTGTTCAAAAGGGGGTTGGTCAATTGGAGCGCAAATTTCGGGGAGAATGGTGTCGCCCACCTACGATTTTTGGCGTCAGAAAACTAGACACCCTGGGCTATCACGTGGCGTTGTTTGCGTGATCCTTCTTTTAGCCATTTTGGTACTGTGCGCCGTGCGGACTTGTGACAGACAGACGGACAGACACACGATGACGGCTAATACCCGCGCTAGCATAGCGTCGCGCGGGTAATAAATGCTAAAATTTAATCATGAAACCAATGCCATGAAGAGTCAGAACTTCAGATGTACTTGAACCCCTATCATATTCGTCTTTATTCACCTTAAAAAAGTAGAGAAAAAAGAGAACTTAACTATATAAATAACACAAATAATATTATCTAAATTATGCCACGTACTGTTCCGGTAAATCTGTCACGTCGCTTTTTCAACAACACGCTAGGCAATTTACAACCAAAAGAACTCTGACAATGTTTCACAATCTCCATATTAGATATCTTAAATAGTTTCATGAAAAGTCTGGTAATGACAATATGAAACTGATATCTCCGCTTCGGGTAGCAATGACTAAGTAATAAACTGATACATTAACGACGATGTTAATTAGCAGCACCAATGCAATTATTAGTATGCTAGCAGTTAGATTAATTAGCATCAAATGTGTCACATGACTCGTAGACGTTGAGATACTTGTCAGCGATATGCGTGCACCTGCACTGCCAGGGACAAAAACTGTTCCCCCTCGGGGATGTCAGGAACACGAACAGTGGCGGGGACTGACAAAGTGGGGGAAATCCCCCGTCTCCCCGGTAATTCGAGCACCGATCATTCTCACGATGCCTGGAAGCAGGCCACGGCTTTCTTGAATCCGAGTTCATAAGATCATGATGAGGCGTTTTTCTTTTGAGATGTCTGTGAGCATGCATCGAGGTAACAGAAGTAGGCCTACTAACAAATCTTTCATTTGCTAACGAACTAACTCCATTGTGTGACGTCGTCATCGTCTATGACTGGTGCTCTGCTGACGGCATTTCCGCTCCACTATTAAAAGGTTCTGTTGGTCACATCATCACATGGGCATGCATGTCGTTCAGTAAAGTCTCCGCTATATAATCAGGCTGTTGCGTTCATTAAAAGCCCGAAGTGATAACCTTGTCTTGTTAGCGGTATGATCTCTTCCGCTGTATGCCTATTATCTGTGCGTTTATTGTATTTCCAATGCCTAACTATTTCCAGACCTGACGGCAAGATAAACTGTTACTAAATATTATGAACAGCGCGATGTGCTAATCCGGCATGCGAAACAATGTACACGTAGCCGTAATGAATGAATCCCGTCTCGCAATACATAGGCATTTGTATTTTTGTATTGTAACACAGCCATTAATTGTGAACAAAATAATGACATTTTGATTTGCCTTGGGCCTAAAACATAATTCTAATGAGCAACAGTCTATTCGCTACTCTACAGTCTATACGATATCTGTTTGTTTTGTCAGGATCCATAGCATAAGAGTCACTAATGGCCAAAGAGATAATGCCAAACCCCGGGGCCGTATATTGTGCCTGAAGACAAGTGCTTCAATGAAGCTCGACTATTATACTACAGCATAAATAACTGACCACGTCTAGCGTTAAGCGTAATGTAACGGTACGGCGTCCGTCCGTCTGTCAGTCTGTGCTATTTTTTCGAACATTAATAAGGCGCGCGACGCAAACTCAGCGTGTCTCACCAGGGGGCAACACGCGACGCGGCCAGCGTGTATTTTTGTCCGAGTATTACGAGGACGGACATACTTGTATATATGCTAGTTTTATGCAGTAATGGTAAACGAGGCCAAATGCTCGAGGTTGAGGCAGAGGCCGAAGCCAAAATTTAGCTTCGACACCGGCGGGAGGCCAATATTTTGGCCTTAACATCTCTGCTTCTTTGACACGGTTGCTGTTGTCGCTTTTCACAATTAGTGGGTGATCCATTTGTTATGAGGAATATTTTGCAGCGTCAGAGATAGTACTTATTCAGTTTGGCGAAATGCCGCTTACCTAACGGAGCAAATACATTTGCAAAATTCCTAATTTTGAATTCGGATGTCACACGTATGCCCACAGTCATCTATACCATATGTAACAGTCATTCGTTGACTTAGACATTCGTCTGATCGATGTCTGAGCCAAATTAAATGGTTACACGCAGCCTGTCTCCTCCGACATAAAACTCACTTGCTTGACGTTTTGGCGATCATTGTGAAAATATACGGACCAATGTGTTTAAAAACGTTTCATGCAACTATTATTTACGGAAATCGCGACCCGAAGGCAAATGAGTTTGGTTTATTTCTACTTTTGTCCACCACGGCAGCTACTCGTTCTGTAAGTTTGTAACGACGTCATTCTCCAGCCGAAACTAAACTCACACACATAACTACAAAATGTTCTCTTACGATGTCACTTTTTGTTTCTAATTTGCCTTATGTCGATGCAATTGTCTGCCGCCGTTTCGTTTGACATCGAGATTTACTGTACTGTCTTTTTTGGCTGTTTCACAGTTCGAAACATGACGAATATGTGTGTCGAACTTGACAGCAGAACAAACGTGTATGCTGTTGTAGGATGTCATTAAAGATGACGAAATTAAACTGGACTGGATGTTCAAGGCATCACTGATACATGACATTGTTTCTGTAAGCGTCCGAAATCTGTTATTTGGAATTAACGATCTCGCTGGTTTATGTTACGCACTTATTATGCCAATGTACAGCAGCGACAAAGACCACCACCACCACCACAACAAGAACAACAATAATAATAATAACAACAATATGCCCTTAAACACGGCAGACTTTGCAATGGTGCCGCCACCTGGCGAGAGGGACGAAACATACTCGTCGTCTTTGACACTGGCCGATTCGCTCCATTATGTGAAAACATGACGTCATTCACAAACCGGAAGTACATAACATATTGCATTGCTGCCAAAGAAGAACCGAGCCACGAACACATGTAACATGTACAGAAAATATAATGAAAATTTTGACGTGTGGTTCTTGAGATATGCGAGCGGACAGGCAACATACAGACAAACAAACAAACACATACAGACAGTATATCGCAGTAAAGTACATACAATATAGCTAAACTATCAACACATAACAGTCAAAGCAACACGTCGACGGAATTCGAATAAGCTACTGGAAAGAAAACAAGATGTCAGCAAGTGGAGAGTTAAGCGATCTGGTCGAATTGCAGTGAATTCAGAAGACACAATAAGTTGAGACCTGAGTTCGGACTGCCTCCCCGTATCTTTGCCTGGACCGTTTCTTCTGAGCTACTCGGTTTTGGATTTTATTTTTTTCCTAATTTTTTTCGTTTATGTGCCGTGTGCTAGATTAAGCTGGCCATCCCGTCAGCTTTTCAGCGCACGCTAATCTACCGTATCGTATCGTTGGGCTACTTTTGGGCCAGTCTGCGGACGCCATTGGGCTTGGGCAGGAATTTCGACGGTGGCCTTGCAACCAGTTGAATCACATCCACGTCCGAGCAATCGCATAGGCGATCGGGTACAGGCCTATCATCGGTATAGGCCTACTACCCGGTCGCAAAAAAATCAATTTTCAATAGTCATCGTGTATCATCTGTAAAATGTTAACGCTAGGGAATGGTTTACCTGCACAAGTCGGTGTTTCAATCACACGGTAACCTGTCCAGTGCTACCTGTCACGTGGACAGTCGATGGGTTCTTAAGATCTCTGGATTCGCACTTCGTGCGTTTAGAATGGACAGCTACAGAGAACAGGTCAGCAAATGATTTTCTTGTCGATTGCCTACTGTTTGTAAGCATATATATTACGTATAAATACACATGTTAGCATTATGCGGTGATATCTCGCAAACGGATTCCTGTGTTTCTGATCTTCAAAGAACGAGTTCTAGAATTTCGTGATATCACCGATAGCTGTGAAAAATATCGTTGCTAGCGAGCTTCTAGGTCTACAGTCAATACAGTCCGCAATAATTATCGCTTCGCTTTCCATACTTTTTCTTCTCCCGAGATTTCCACTCCCGCATTTTCCAGCCCTGATGTTTGGTGCCGAGAATTCCACTCCCGTGATTTCCTCCACTGCATTGTGGTGCCACGATTTCCACTCCCGCGAATTCAGCGTCCCCATTATGTTCAGTATTTGTGAACTAATTTCCAGAAATCAGGAATTAATTGTGATTTGACGTAGAAATCAGAATGTTAACAATTTTACTGTTGTTTTATCATTCTGTTATATGTATTGTGTAAGCCTATCAGCCTATGCAGGTTTCAAAAGAAACGTTTTTGCATAGATATGTATATTTTTAAATAATTAATGTTCATTTGGAGGAGCACATCACCTTTTGTAATTGGACAATGCATACGTTGTAGCAGCCGGTAGCGGCGTGGTGTAGTGGTAACGGAGTTGGTCGTATCAACGAAGTTACTCTACGTCAAGCCCGGTTAGTACTGGGATGGGTGACGTGTCTGGGTTCGACTCCTGGAGGTGGCACTTTATTTCGGTATGTAACCAGCCACCCAAGGCCAACTCAGCCTTTCATCCTTTCGGGGTCGATAAATTGAGTAGTGAGCAACTTTATCGGATGTGTGCTGGTCGCACCATCTGGTGAATGCTCACGAGGTTAAGC
>Ga0209780_1003035_pt1 | contig 12310 bp, 9 predicted proteins | sample WorMetexBAHAMAS2_FD_187384 | JGI IMG/M metagenome (GOLD analysis project Ga0209780, IMG submission 187384) | Marine gutless worms symbiont microbial communities from Max Planck institute for Marine Microbiology, Germany - Inanidrilus exumae... | ecosystem: Host-associated > Annelida > Digestive... | reverse complement strand
CTTTTGGCACATTTAAATCTCGTTTAAAAACTGAACTTTTCACGTCAGCATACACCACCTAGTCAGTTTCAGCGCCATCACAGCGCTACCGATTCGCTTGCGATTTTATGCGCTTTACAAATTTATCTTAGATTAGATTAGATTAGATTAGTCCTTCACAATCACTTAAGAGTGGTAAGAAGAAACTGTTGACAACTCTGACATTATGTAATAATGAAGTAACGACTTCTAGCAATCTAGCAGTTGTTTGGCAGCTGCTGTGCCATCCATAACAGTGTCACCATCAACACATTAAACAAGCCTGCAATCACTGTCAGCAAATTTGCTCCCCCCCGCCCCCGGTGCCACCACCTTGCAAACTTGTTGATTAAACAATGTTGTCTTTGATTCTGGCCCACAAGTTCCATTATGTGAAAACATGACGGAGTTGTCAGAGGATGACAGAGACATGGCCACACAAAACGTAAAGAAAATTTCATGCAATTTGCCACGTGGTTTTTGAAGACATGTCAGCAGACCAACAGACAGACAAACAAACATACACACGCTGATCACAATACTTCATACTCATACCAGAGGCAAAGTAATTATTATACAATATGGGATAATACTGCGGTGTAAAAAGCAACCACAGGAATTCCCAGTATAGCACGGGAAACGACAGATTCAGGAAAACCACAGAAAAAGCCATTATTGAGGCTTACAATCTCCAAGTGATAGCTACTCTAATAGCACTGAAGCTCACACTACCATATATGTAAGGACATACCAACCTCAGTGGCTGTGCATCGTTTTAGTGGATTCAGTGCTAATATCCGGTCAAGCAACTCGAGAGCATCACTGCCCACAGCAGAAAAGACCGTGTCCAACGGCACAGGAGCATGCGGCTTGAATTGAATAAAGTCAGGAAGTTCAGTCACGCCCTGTGTCAACAAACATCTCAATTACATGTCTTTGCCACAGGTGCAGTAATTAGTAATAGTAAGTATGATTATTGGTACATTGTAGCCATGAGGCAAGATTAATTACACAGAAGTGTTTGATAACATTTTCAACACACCAAGCTATGTGAGTTTGACAGATTAGTTACCAGTAGTTAGTTGGAGTTAACGTCCCCTTTCAACAAAAACTGAACAAAACAAAACCCAGGTTCGATCGCCTCCTACGACCTCTGGCCTAGAAACAGAGTGGTGACTATTCTGGTAGAAAGGGAAGGAACGGACAGAAAAAAATAGGTAAAGCAAACAAGAAAAGGAAAAAAAGTAAAAAGATGAGGAAGTGAATGGACACACACGGAAGGAAAAAGGCAGGAAAGGAGGTACCCTGACCCCACTTGGGGCAAGAGTGTGACAGATAACGACATCACATCAACGCATATCATTGTGAACAACTATAGTACACAATCATCTCCATTATAGTACACAGACAACATAAGTAACACTCTTGAGAAAAACTCACCATCTTCTCCTTAATCAGTATAAAAAACTGAATATCTTTCCTCTTATCCTCCAGACAGTAAGCTTCACTCAGATGTTGTATATTGGAGGACTGGTACTGTTAAACTTACACAAGTTTAAATGCAAAATTAATTCTCGGACACAAACATAACAAAGTTTCCTTACTGGCCAAATAACTTCAGTCGGTGTGCCGAACAGCTGGAAAATCTTGTCCAGCTGATCAAGATCAGATTCACCAGGAAACAGTGGTGTCTTCATTTATACACAGCACACACATATACGTTTATGTTAATGTCTAATGGCAAGAAATGGCTAACTACTACATCCCAATTAATTTCCTTCTCAATATTCAAGATGTGGTCTGGATGGCAGACTTCACCCCCTGGCAACTCAACAAAACATATGTGTCATCTTGGATTCTGCCCATTCGTTCTATCATGTAAAAACATGACGTCATCCTCAAAACTGAAACTACACAATGTATCGCATTGCCATCAGACCCTACCCCATGACTGCCGCTGGTGCGGGTAGCAAAACATAAACACCAAAAAAATAGGTATTATCTACAGAACAAACAACATGAGATCGTGCTCAAATGTACAAAAAAAACTGAGGAAAAAAACAACTCGAAGAAGTAGCTCGGCAAAGACGCAGCCGGTAGCCCAAACATCAACGCCAGTTGAGTAGTTCCGAGCACCAAACAGCAGCTCTGGAGCACGGTACCACCTGCACATTCAAATTCATGCTAATTATAACCACAGCGTAGCCAAAGTTTATCAAAAGCTGTTTGACTTTCAACAACCACGAACACAAAGGCGAGAAATCTGCAGCAGTATAATGACATAGTTCTCACTTTTTATTTTTTTGTGCGAGTTGATTCTTGCTTCCGTACCAAACATAACAGAAATATGGCTTTTAATTGAGTGATGGCACAAGATTACTGCCTTTTTAGCAGTATGTGGAACCCCGGCCTTTGTGGGCATGGTTAGCAAAAGTCAAATAGTTTCTGCAAAGAATATATAAGCTCTTCTGGTATTAATTATAACCAGTTTAGCTAGCTACGGGTGGTTATAGGCGAGCAAGCAGTGGCATGATGACACGATAGGACGACAATGGACTTGCAATCAATAAGTCCCTGTCACTCCATTTCATTAGCAACTCTAATGCACAGACATGTGCCTCTGTTACCAAGCAGTATAATTTGTTGCTGGTCTAAGTCCAGTGACGACCTCTGACTGAAAAGGTAACCATGGGATGTGCGTCACAATGACCATAATTCACATACACAATGTGCCAGCTCAGCATCTGTGATTGGAACATAAGCAACCCCAACAAAACCCCTTTACCATTACAGTTGACTAACTTTAGCTGTGAGGTACAGCAGTCAGATATTTACTTGGCATATATTCACAGTGATATCTAAGACACAGTTCTGTTGGTGTGACCAACACCACAAAACCAACGACTAATTTCTCAACAAATAAATCAGTCACAAATAACAACATGCAGCTTCTTTGTGCAACTAATATCATCCCATTAAAACAGTGACATATTAATATGTCTTGCTTTCATTAACACTTAAAAATGTTTCAATAGCAACACATATTTATATCCTTTTAGCAACTGCCCCAAACAATAACAAATCCCACAATACCCTGAACCACAATCAACCAAGGCAGTGATGCAGCGTCTACTATAACCAGCAATGAACAATATTTCATTGGCAATCTCTGAAATATCTTAACAATATATAAACTCTCTTTCTACTTCTAGGTAAAATGAAATCAAAAAATCACAAAACAACAAAAAATCACAAAATTTCAGGCTACTTTCTCAAATTTTGCTCAGAATACTTAAATCTTGAACCTTTTGCTCGAGAGACGTCTGAACAGAGCCGTCTGAACCCTCCCTAGACATCCTGTACTGGATGTTTACATCAAATCTCTAAAAGTATACAGTGTCCCATTAAACTGAAAATATAGAAACAGTCATGGGTGTCTATTCTAGTTATACTGAAATGATGGTGCTGGGTATATTCATTATTCTCAGATTACTGAGAATATATCTTTATAGGTTTAAAGCAGGCATACTCTATTCCAGTATACACGTTTCACATATAAATTACATGCAGAAAAGTACAAACATGCAACGAACAATTTCTGACCTCGTAACAACCTGGTGCGTGTACACTCGCGATGGAGAACCAAAAAACCGCGCGAGACCGAAATCGCCAATTTTCAACACACCTTTGCGGTTAATCAGCAGATTATTTGGCTTCAGATCCTACAAACAACTACAACAGCTCATTCCTATTTTTTGTTTTTGCAAGTCTACCAACGTTGCTCCAGGTCAATGTGACTTTCTGATGGGCAAACCTTGGAGCAGGTACTTTGTACATGCTGCCCCATCAATAGCATTACAGCATTGAAGGATAATGACAACTTAGAAAGCCATATTGGCCTACAGTATTCGACAGATAAACAAAACAGCTTACTAAAATTACAAAGTCTCAAAGTTTCCCCACAGTTGACTTCCGTTGACCATTGCATATGTTTATAAGTTATTAGACCTACTCACATTGCATAGATACAGCCTGTTGCTACAGACGCTACATGCAGCATGGTCTCTGTGTGTTGGGCACATAGGTGACGTGTGCTAAAACCAATCAAGATGCCGTTTTGGGGTGGGGTAGACTTGTGTGAGCCCAAGGAATCATATATTATATGTGGATCCATATCCCCATGGGAAGGGGTACTTTTGAGGGGGATGTGCCTGCCCATTATAATGTACCCAAGATTGAGTGCATTCCGTATTCTTTGCCTGCCACCGCTGGCGAATATGCCTGCCCAGCACAAGCAGCAAACGAATGCATTTGCTGACGTGAGGCATGACTAGACAGCAATGTAGCATTTCGCCAAATTACTTTGAACACTTGTTGATTATTTATTCATGACCATTACTGATTCCGCTTGTAAAGGTGATATTGATGATCCAGAATTGCGTAGTAGATCGAGAATGTTGTGAGAGTTATTGATGGTGACAGACGGCCTTATAGGCCTGTCAGATAGACATTTTTATGACTCCAATGTCCTGGATTTTGTGAAGTGGTTGTGTTTACTGATGTTTTTATTGTTGAGTGTAAACTAGCATTTGTAACACATTGTTTCTGTACATTGAGTACGAAATTCTAACTAATTAATACATAAACTGCATAAGCCAATCCATTACCCCGGTCGGCTAAAAACTATTTAAAGATATTAGCAAGTGTCCAAAGTAATCTGGCAAAAGGCCACATCGCCGACTTGTCACTCCTTGCAGCTGCAACTGAACTCGTCCAATCTTGACCACCCGTCTAATATATGGTTCCTTCGACCCACATGAGTCAGTCCCCCAAACGGCATCTGTCAATCGGTTCAGCCGTTTTTTGCACAGTTCATCCATGTGACGAACACAGGCAGACCAGGGGCAACAGAAGGTTGTCAAACGTGAGGAAGCACAAAGGAGTAAGGCCCAAAGGGCCGAAGATCGAGGCCCAAAGGGCCCAGGCAAGGGTGAGGTTCATGGAGAGTGGGGCAGCTAGTCCCTTGCCCACCAACTAGGAGGTATTGGGAGTAATGTAAGCTAACCCAGTGGGGTCCAGGGCAAAGCCCCGGCCGAAATCGAATTTTGTGTTTTTAATATAGCAGAAAGCATCTAGTACAACAATTTTGGCCACAACAGGGGTCTAACAGCATTTGACAACAAAAATTCTGGGGAGGCACGCTGCATAGCATGCCTCTGGGCCCTAAATTCTGAGGAGGCACGAGCCTCTGTGCCTCATAGGCTCCGCCGTCCATAAGACAGACACACAGATCACGGTCTGAGCAACATCTGCAACAACTGGTGGCATCTTATGCATTGACTGCATGCGACGCGGCCCGAAAATACACGCTATAATGTTTGCAAAGAGCCGAAGATTATGTCAGAGAAGTAAACCCAATTATCACAAAAACATCAGCTTAACAGCTATTTCAAAACACTGCTGTTAACTTGCATGAGATTAACAACTACACAAGACGTGTTCGTTAAGGTGTTCAGACAGCTAACTAACTCGATGCAGTATCCAGTGAGCATGGAGGTACTCCAGTCCAAGGAAAGTCTGCAGCATGTAAGCTTTGATGTGCGCTAGAGTCAGCACAATACTCGAGTCTTTTATAATAACCTGCATAAAGACAAATGTAAAAATGAAATAAATGAAACTGGCAAATAATGTCAACCATAATGCAATGCAAATATTCTCAAGCAAACCCATACACCGCAAATCAGCTACGGCAAAGTAATTCTACAGTAAAATATTAAACGGACTGGAAAGTGAAACTAACAAGAAATGTTGACTGCCAACTAGAAGACAAAAAGGTAAAGGTAAAGGTCGGTTTCTTATATAGCGCAGCTTACGCGATGACCGGACCAGCGCACTTTACAATCTCGGAAGTGGCAGTTGATTGGCAAGAGCCAATGGTGCTGCAGCGCAAACTGCGGCCATCCAATTGCACGCGTTAACGTACATTGGACCCGCGTTATGCAGCTAGCAAACACACCACCGCTCCAACAACCGCACCAGGCCTTCACGCCGTAAGCATTCACCAGACGTCGCCACTCGTGTGAGGAAGCAAACATCCGATTACAGCTTACTACTCAATTTATCGACCTCAAAAGGATGAAAGGCTGAGTCGACCTGCGTGGCTGGTTACATACCGAAATAAAGTGCCGCCTCCGGGAGTTGAACCCGGACACGTCACCCATCCCAGTACTAACCGGGCTCGACGTAGAGTAACTTCGTTGATAAACAATGTTACCACTACGCCACACCGCCACAGACTTGAATGCCTTAACGTCGCCATGGATGCCTTTGTAAACACATACTCAAACTAAGGTGTGACCTTGACCTTGAACCTCCAGAATCTAATCAGGTCATCAGTAACGGCTAGAGAATATTCCCTGTCAGTTTTATTAAAATTGTTCACGCCGTTAATGAGATATAGTGGTAACAACATCTGACTGGATCAACGGACAAATGAACGGATGGATGAAAGGGACAACGGGACAGCTTAGTTAGAAACATAATGTCTTCACTGACACTGTCAGGTTGCAAGGGCATAAAGAATCTAGCATTTACCCGGCCAAAGGCTGGCCGGTAAGTGGGAGCACTAAACTGGACTCAGGACTCAGGAGCACAAAAGCGTTTGAGACGGTCCTGCATCGAAGGCTACGGGCCATGCCCCCAGGCCCAGGCGCGATTAGCCCGTGCCGCTGTCGTACCACAGGCCAACACGCAGGAGAGCTGGCGAACTCGCAGGCAATTGCACACGCCAGCACTCATGGCACGTGTGGACTTTCTCAAAGTGGGCCATTTTGCACCATTTTCCCAATTTTTACACATTAAAGGTCTAAATTTTCCGGATGTTTTTTCCCATTCACGTCTACCTATGAGGCTATGACCCCTATGAACCATGAAAAGTTTCATGGAAATCGGTCTGCAAGTTTTTGAGAAATCCGGAAGACAGTCACACACACAGACAGATTCAGCAGCTTTATATATATATATAGATGGCAAGTGGAGTTAACTTCCAATGCTGACAAAGATAAGTGACCGCCGTCAGTGATTCCCATCAGTAAGCACAACTGGACACATAAAACTCAACGAGATCCACAGATAACTGGAATAAACTCAAGTATACAGAGCATAGATCTACCTCAAGATCGGTGTCCATGTAGTCAAACACCAGGCTGACATTGGATCGATGACCAAACACATCCAACAACTGTCACATGTACGTACATACAACAAATAACAATACACACTAACAACCAATGCACACAATGACAGACAATATACAAGCATTAGCATTTTCACAACCAATCACTGTATATGACATTAACCAGCCATTGATTAACTCAGTCAAGGTTTCACTAGATTAATGCAAATCCACCATCAGTCAGCAGATGATTCTCAGGCCAAGCAAACCAACCAGGCTGTAAATCCAACTGTATGTGGCTACTTTGCATAGCCACCATTGCCATTTATTACTATTACTCAGCCCAAAAGTCAATACTCAGTTTACTATACCATGGAGACTGAGCCGACCTCGGCACTGCACTTAGTGCAGTGCTGTTGCAGCCTGTTGCTGTCGTGATAAACACAACTGAGTAATGACCACACTGCAGTCAGGCATGCTATTACCAGATCACTGACAAAAGCCAGCACTCACAAAAGCGCAAAGACCCATGCCAGCAATGTTTTTGTGACTTGTGACCTTTGACCCCAAAATAAACGGGTTTCCAGGTCTCACTGTGGCTCGATGGTCTAGTGGTTGGGGCGTCGGACTTGTGACTCAATGGTTGTGAGTTTGATCCCCGGCCACCGCACTATCAGTCATTGGGTGACCATCTTCATGCGGGCACACCACCTCAGTATGTAACCAGCCACCCTGGCCAACTCAGCCTCCTACCCTCTGTGGGACGGGAAATGAGTACCGGCCAAAGTGCGGTGATACTTTGCAGATGGGAGTGAAGGCAAGTTTAACACGTGCCATTTTGAACACTTTAGAGATGAGTTTCATAATTAAGCGCAATACAAATCTACTCTTTTAACTTTAACATTTGTATATCAAGTTTGATGATCCTAGCTGCATCAGTTTTTGAGATATCATACAGATGAGCAGACAGACAGACACACACACACACAGACAAATGCCGGTGTAAACCCTACCCTGTAACTGCCATTGACACGGATAACAACAATGTATCCATTTCTGTTATTCATGAACTACTAAAACATAAAACTGTTAATTAATGATAGCTGTAATTTGATACGTGAAAAATAACTAACTCACCCCAATAACATTTGGATGGCTTAGTTCCTGCAGAAGTTTGATTTCTCTGAGTGCAGTTCGGTTAATTCCATCAGCAGCTTCAGCTTTGGTGCCAATTTTAATCTGATATACAACAAAGCATGAATATAACCTTGTTTTATCGCTGTTATTCCATGACAACCAGGCTGGTCTGGTCTGGTACTAGACTCATTGTCTGTATATGTATTATTATTATTATTATTATTATGCACAAGTAACTCAACGAAGTAAATGCACATTCAAAAACAATCAAAAGAGGTAAGTGTTGCATCATTCCGCATGTAAGCCTAGTCCAAATTATAATAATGAGCTTATGCAAACACCAAAATTAAGAATTAGTAACTGTTCTGTAAATAAGCATAATTATACATTTACCTTCTTTACTGCGACAATGTTGCCATCATTGAATAAATCTCTTGCCTTAAACACTGTAGCAAACTACATATTACACAGCATATTAACAGAACCATTAAGGGCATACAACTGCAAGTTAAGTTGGCTGAATCAACAAATACTAGTAATAAGTTAGCAAAAAATTATTAATTAATGTAAGACAATTCGGAAACAAAACTTACTCGACTGATATCTTGCACATATAGAACTTCACAATGTTAACTAATTTTAAGAACCACATATTCACATTTCGAACCACAATATGGACCTTAATGCCCCAGCGTTGATGCGGATGCCTTTGCCACCTCGATGGCCTGCTATGACCTTAACCTTTGACGTAAAAAATCTAACCAGGTCATCAGTAGACACTAGTGGTTAATCCCTGTAAGTTTCATCGAGACTGCTCAAGCTGTTCATGAGATATCACGGTAACAAGATCTGTCCAGATAAACAACAAATGAACGAACAAGGAGAACTGCCAGTCTGAAAACATACTGCCTTCGCTGACATTGTAGGGTGAAAAGGCATAACAAAATGAAAGTTGAAATACAAGGTGTTATTTCCACAAAAATTCATGGAACACAAGCAAAACGTTTCGTCAACTATCAGTGAAGATTCATGGAAATTACAGTGACATATTTTAGCTACTTTCCTTGAAAATTACTTCGCTGAATTCACTGAAGCCAGCAATGTTTACAGACAGAGGTGGCATAAGTAAGTACAGGCTTGTGCCATGTAATGACTACTGTTTAGCAAAACAAGATACACATTGTTTCGTTTCCGTTTCCAGAACAATTAAAATATGCTTTTTACATGTTAATAGTATTACAATTTATACACAGTTCTGGTAGTGAGTCCCAGTTGTTAATCACTCTGGTACTTACTAAATACAAACTTTCTAACATCTAATTTAAACCTTCTTTTTAATAACTTTTCTCACGTCCTTTCAGACCGTCATTGTCTAGATCCAAAAATTCTCTGTTAATGCTGTAGCTGCGGTTCACTATTTTGAATGTTTCAACCAAATTACCAAACTGTTTCAGATTCACCCGTTTTTCCAATCCGGACAAGCCCAAATTTTGCAGTCACTCATCATCAGGGCTGTAATTTTTTTGTGCCCATTGTAGGATTCGCAAAATTCCTGAATTTGACCTACCACTGTGAAATCTTGCGTTTTGCCGACAGAGGCCGCAAATTAGACGACTTTTACCCATTAGTGTCAAAATAACAGCATCGACTACATAATACAGCATAGAAATGATAGCAATGTATACAACTTTATTTCATACAACTTCCGAGCGTCTCGAATTACTTGGCTTGGAGAGATTAGAGTCGAGACGAATTAGAGCGGATATACTATTTACCTACAAACTCTTATTAGGTCTGACTGCCCTTCATTCTGACGACTTCTTTATACTGTCTGAATCTACATGTACCAGAGGCCACCCTTATAAACTGTTTTACCGCGTTGTTCAACTGATGTCCGCAAGTATTATTTTCTGCCACCGTACCGTAAAAGTCTGGAATGAATTACCAACTGACACCGATTTCTCCAGTATTGATTTATTCAAGCGTGCACTTGATGGTATTAAAACTCAATGACGTACTACAGACACAGTAAACTATGGGTATCAACGCCTTCAACGCCCGCAATCCACATCAAAGGAGCATACACTCGCTGGGGAGTGGTTCAACACCGCTCGGTGCTTATTGTGACATTTGATACTTATTCTATGTTTTTGTTCTATAGGTATTCTCATGGCGTTGCGTTAGAGGCTTAACTAGCCCTGCAACCGCCAATGAACCGACGGTTGATGCTTTGTTTTATTTTGTAACGTTTTTATATGTCAGTTTCATGTACAATAAATGAATAGCAATGTGGCCTCTTGACTAACAAATTACTTTGGACACTTGTTTGTATTCTGATACCTTTAGCTTTGTGACATGTGGGCGTCATTCCCAAAATAAAAGCTTCAAATGAATGAATAAATAGTACACTATGAACTAAAAGCTAACAACATTCGCAATGGTTTGACATAAAACACGTCGTCACATCCCTTGATGTTAAAGACCACACACGCATACAGTGTTAATTTTAGAGTTTGGCCAATGTACACATCAAACGTCAAAAATCGGCAACATCAAAGCATTCTAGAACATCGGCGAATCGGCGTCGGCAGATCGCCAATATCGATTTTGTACTCAGCGTGTAACGACATTCAAGTCAGATTGGGGCCAGCTGCCGCGGACAACCACCCACGTCGCCGACCGTCGTGGCGGTCGGCAATGTGGGTGGTCGTCCGGCGGGCGGCGTCGGGAACTTCAAAGGACACCGCGACGACCAGGTGTCAGACGCGACTTTTGTGACACGGAATTGAAGCTCGTGTTATTTGCGTCTGGTGGACGGCATGGCGGCACTCTGTCGGAGTTTTTCAGGTGGCAAATGACCGTTGAGATAATTATCGGCGATCTGCATTGTTTGTCCAACGACGGGCGCCGTGTTGGCCTATGTGTGTTCGTGTAACTGTTGCTGTGAATGCGGTCTGTGCCGGCGAGCAATGCACCTGTGAGACGAGCGTTCGCGGCACTCGTGCATGATATCATATTCCGAGTTCTCCGACTCACTCAGGCCATCAGCGCTGCTCAGCAGTTACGTAATATGGATGGCAAATGCCGTACTGCAGCACCTCACACACGTAACCAGCGACTAATCGCCAACATAAGTAACCGAGTCTGCTGATGCCCAGCATCATCTGTGATGTGATGTGACTGATGACTGCTCAGCGTCATGTGCGCGACCGTAGGGGGTGCAGTCAAGTGTTGTTACCATGGCAAGAATTCGCAACTCGGTCGGTGGTGGTGTTTTTCTTTGACATGCCACCACGGTGCCAGTCGCGGCTTTGAGATCGTTGATCATTCCGGCTGTCCTGGAATGCCACCAATTGCTCACAGCACGCGGCGGTAAGGGCTGCAATAAATAGAACCGTCGCGATGACCTCACTAAGTAGGTGCCTAGACGGTTCACGTGTCAGCGTTGCATCCTAATTGTGGTAAACAACTACACATCGGAATCATACATCAGAATTTTTTCGCCTAAATATCAGAACACCGGACATCGGCCGTTTTAATCGAATCGGCCGTTCTATAGTTAGTTTCCAATTTCACACTCGATTTCATACGGCTGTTGTGGATTTCAACATCTACGAAAATTGATTATGCACAATTAACAACTGCCAGTGGAATTCGAGTTTCAGTAAAAATGATTTGGAGGTACAGTTCGACTTTAATGCCATGCACTTTGCTGAATTGCTGTGCATATTGTCCATTTCAAATTTTAGGTGCAAACTGCAAACCGAATCTAAAATTAATTTAACAAAAAATAGCAAAAACATGCTACACATTTCCGTAAGCGTTCATGGCAAATATAATTTTCGAACTGAAACCTAAACTAAATGTGACTTAACTAGAAATACGTTCTGTGGAACATGGTATCTGCCCCATAGCCGAGTTCACAAGTCCATGATTGAACTGTGCGCATAGTAACAGAATACCATATCCTCTATTCTATTG
>Ga0209780_1003034_pt1 | contig 12312 bp, 10 predicted proteins | sample WorMetexBAHAMAS2_FD_187384 | JGI IMG/M metagenome (GOLD analysis project Ga0209780, IMG submission 187384) | Marine gutless worms symbiont microbial communities from Max Planck institute for Marine Microbiology, Germany - Inanidrilus exumae... | ecosystem: Host-associated > Annelida > Digestive... | reverse complement strand
AGTATTACAATTATACGTACAATGAAATGGCAAGCTGCACTATATCAATGCACATACAAGTATGAATTCTGAAATGTTTTCGTATGAGCATGTGATGATGAGCTCCGGTTGCTAACCCCTGAGATCATAGTGATCCTGTTTACCCAAGCACTTCCCACGTTTTCAGCTTTAGCTGACAATTACTGGGCGCCGGCGTGTACAAAAATTACACTGCTGATTATACATTTTTCCAGGAGCATCAACAAAAATACAGATTTCCAGCATTTCCAGGAGGAATTTTAAATTCCAGGAGATTTCCAGTATTTCCAGGAGTTGTAGACACCCTGTCATGGTCACGTGACCCATTTTAAATTTTGAGGCCGCAATCACATCTCCAGAATGGCAGAAGCAAGAGTCGCCAAATTTTGTATGCAGGTAGAATATATATCAAGTGTTGGCCTTGGGACGACAAGCTACCCCTCTAATGGGCGTTTTTCTCCCTCTCAATCATACTTTTGGAATCAGCGAAGCTAGGCATTTCAAATGTCATGTGCTAGCTGACACGGAGGTGCACTAGTGCAAGCATGATCAATTACTTGTAAAAGGAATGTGTTCAGGGTCATGTTAGTGATGTTACCTATTTTAATATTGGGAAATAAGTAATAATGTCTCGGAAACGGTGCAAGATAGAGACATAGTTGCAGTGGAGACTAATAGGAGATCACATGTGGACTATCAAATGGCACCATTACTGGTGACCTTTAGTGACCCTGAAAGTCACTTTTGCTGTGTGAAACCTTTCTACCTCGCATACTTCGGGAAATACAGTGTATTATCTATAGTATCTTTACATATGAATCGGAAAGTGCACATAGCTTGTAATTTTTGAATTGTCTGTTTGAAAATAAAGGACTTCTAAAGGTCTCAGCCAGTCACGTACACTCTAAGTGTGGTAATGTAGCAGAAACAGTGCCAGACAAGAGTCGTTGTTACTACAGATCACTAATAGGAAGTGATATATGGCACATTAAATAAAGGCAATTCCGATGACCTTGAGTCACCTTCAACGCCATTGCTACTGCAAACCTTTCAAATGTGATTTTTCGTACGTCTGTGCAGCAGCTGACAAGATTTCAACTGACATCGCACGTCGTGCAGACCCTCTGCAGTAGCGGAGCTTCCTGTCTTATTACTTCTTTTCCTAGCATTTCAGCTGCACACCTCTTTACATTTGCTTCTATTGCTAGCTGTTTTGGTTTTGTATCACATCTTGTAACATCTTCTGTTCTCATCAACAGCTCTTGCTGCCTCTTCATTCCACTACCGTGGCCGTACACTTGCTCTGCTGCTTTTAGCAACAATTCGTTCATTTCCTCCCATTTTCTGTCAACACCTGGAGCCTCTAAAACCTTGTCTTTAACATCAGCTATCACCTGTGCAAATTCCTGTCTCTTACTACTCTCTGTTAACTTTCATACTTTCAGCCTTGGTTCCTTCTTTTCTGACATATCTGTGATACTGTCAGTGCCAACGAGCATTTTACGTACAGTGTGGGAACTGGGAAATGCAAAAATAAGTAATGACTGTTCTAGATGTCTAAATTCATAACAGCAGATTCGATGCTCACCCTGAATGTCATCATTAAATGTGCAATATTTGTCACGGTATCGCTGTAGCAGCTGGAATGCATTTTCGTTGCCAAAGTCTTCAAACTGAATCAGTGTCTGCTGACCAAATCTATCAAACAAAACACACCATGACATACAACTACTCACTACTGCTACTACTACAATTATTGTAAAAGATTAGCCCCGTACGGGACTGGCGGTCGACTCCTACTTACTGCCAACTTCAAAGTCAAAAAATCCGCCCTGATACGCTTAAGGTGATTCCCCGTAATTTAAGAATTCGTGGTCATTTGCCAGCCCCCATTATAAATGGGGGAGGAGATAGCCTTTGAAAATGGCCGAACAGCCAAATTTCAAGGGCTCGTGACCTTGACCTTGCATCGGGTCATTCTGCATACCGTCATGCATCACTCGTCGACCTCTACCTACATACCAAATTTCATTGAAATCGAAGAAACGTTTTGTAGATGGACGGACGGACGGACGAACATTTGAGACCCAGTTTATTAGGTCGACTCAGAGTCGACCTAAAAATTCACACTTTAAAACGGTTTGTAAGGTTGACAATGGCTGCACCAAAGAGCTAAAGCAGCAAAAATAAAAAAGTGATATTAATTAAACCATTCGCACATGTAAAAAAACAAATGCTGCAATAAAATAAATGCCGTTTTTACTTTATTGCAGCCCTCTGCACATGTACAAAAAACACTGTAAGAGGAGCATGTGCCGAGTTCCCTCCATGAATACAGTTAAGGTTTGGGTTAGGGCAGTGCAAATGGGTTGGGGCTATGATTACAACTGTGAAAACATTAACATAAATCTTTAACATTAGCAGTTATTCATTGTAAAGCGCCCCACAATAAAGTTCACTGTCCCCGGCCTTCATAGGGCAGCCAAGTAGGGCCTACTGCTTCTTGCCCAAGTCAATCCTATTCAGCTGCTAATAAATGTGGCACAGCACAGCCTCATGCATATCTACATTGGAATATGATTTTCTATAACACAGAATTGCAAGATAACTGCTCTCAATTTTGATAAATTGTCGTTATACCTATTTTCAGCATACCACGTGACCTATGTGAAGAAGCTAATATTAATAACTATTCCCAATGTATTTGAAATCTCTGACCCTGATTTGTCTCCTTACTTTACAACTTATATAGCAATATAATCAAGATAAATTGAGTTATTCACAAAAATAGTGTACGGCCCAGTGCTGAAGGCCATAGACCTGTCTGCACATGTGCGAAATCATGTTAGCTGTGAATGGACCCAAAATCCGTTACCACAATTTTCCCAGTGACGATAATTTTGGCAATCTGGCAGCACTTAAACAATTTTGAGCCAGATTTTCATTGAGCATGTGCAGAAATGGCTATTTATGAGCTTCTGGCAAAAATTGTAATTGATTGACTGAAATAAGGTTTTACATCCCACTTGACACAGAGACGTTCTTCCTAACCAATCTCTTGGCTTGGTACTGAATAAACTAAACCCAACACAACAAAAGCAAGCAACATAGGAATAAAATGATATAAGCCAACACAAAAACACACAAAATGTTAAACCTAGACAAACATACAAAAACGAAATCCAAACCTCAACCAATATACAAATTTATGAACTGTTCACATGTGTGTGCATATCATTATGCACAACCGTCGTAAAGAATACAGCACAGAACAGTTCTATTTTCCCTCCTATCATGGCGGCGTGGTGTAGTGGTAAAGGAGTTGATCGTATCAACGAAGTTACTCTACATCGAGCCCGGTTAGTACTGGGATGGGTGATGTGTCCTGGTTCGACTCCTGGAGGCGGCGCTTTATTTCGGTATGTAACCAGCCACCCAAGGCCAACTCAGCCTTTCATCCTTTCGGGGTCGATAAATTGAGTAGTAAGCAACTTTATCGGATGTGTGCCGGTCGCACGATCTGGTGAATGCTCACGAGGTTAAACCGGTGCGGTTGATTCAATCGCTGTGCGCCGTGTGTGGCAGCAATTTAGCCGGCTTAAACCTTCTGTATATAGTTCTGCCCTGCGTGGCAAATGTTAATATTGTTAATTGCGCGGTATGTCAGCAATTTAATAAACGAACATTATTATTATTATTATTATTATTATTATTATTATCATCACTGGGAAAATTGTGGTAACGGATTTAGGGGTCCATTCACAGCTAGCATGATTCTGCACGTGTGGCGATTAGGCAAATTGGGGCTAAGGATTCCAAATATGTAATTATTTTTTGACCCCTTATTTGACATGTCATGTGGTTAAGCATAGACAGCTCTATGGCCTTCAACGCACACTGTCTACATGGCTAAGTCAATTTATCTTGACCATAGTGGAGAAAATAAGGGGTCAAAAAACAATTACATATTTGCCTAATCGCCACACAATTTTATGGCGCTCCAATGATGATTAAGGACTATTTACAGGTAAGCGTCTGCAACGGTTTCAGGTGAAAATTTTCCAACTCCTATCAAAGTCAGACCCTAAATGCCTGTTACATACTGGTTGACAACAGCATGCACGAATTCATCAACAAACTGCTGGTATTCTGCTCCTTTGATGCGCATCTGACGCAAGCCAGTGTACAGTGGATCATTCAGCAATTTCTGCAACACATCACCAGTGTAATAGTCCAGTACCTCAGACGTTATCACTCCAATATACATCCGATCAACTGCAATGCATCGTCAATGACTTGTACCTCATAGGTCATTGGTTCAACACTCACCTGGTCTACTGCAACACATTGTCAATGTCTAGTACCTCAGACGTCATCGCTCCAATACTTATCTGGTCAACTGCAGGTTAGTGGTCAACCTCAAATAACTTGCTAACATACAGCATTACAGAAAAATAACTGCTCACTGTTTATGTAACGCTGCATAAGTCAATACTCTAAAACGTCAAAAATCAACATAAATGCTAAACTGCAAGCACAAAACACACACATGCTACCACATTTAGACGTGACAACTGAGGGCTTTAAACATATAAACTGCCACATGTGTTTATTTACATGTCTGTTTATGTACAGTAAATCCATGTTCAACAGATGTCTGACCAACAGACAACAAACAAATTTGCCTGATATCTGATCAAAGCTTAGTGAAGCGTTTGTAGTAGGTCACTGTGTCATGGACAAGTGTGTCAATCCAGACTACAGGTATCAAGGAAAGAAATTTGTTTTGCTGTTCAGCAACATCTCTGTAAATATACTTTGTGTATTCCTAAATGATTTCATCGGCATAATTTTCAAGGAATCTGTGCTACGCAATCAGAACCTGCAGTAGAGTTTTCAGCCATGCCTTGCTGATGTCATGTTGGTCAAAATTTCGAGGACTTTCAAGGACTTCGAAGATGAAATTCAAGGACTTTCAAGGACCTGACCTCTTTTCAAGGACTTTCCAAGCCTGGAAAATGGAAGAGGAAAATTCCAAGACTTTCAGGGGGACTCTGATGAACCTATGAGAAGAGAACCCTGCAGACAGACACACAGACCATGGTACGTGCGATATCTTATCAACAGGCCACATCTGTGTGCAGGTGATGCAACCTAATAATAACAACACACAAACACACAAACACATAGACATATACAACCATTTTTACACACTGTGACAGACAGACAGACACACAAGTGCAGTAGCAACAGCATTATTCATTAAGCACGAAATGCAGAAGTATGTATTCAGTATTTGCAACTTTTAGTTCTGTATTCATGGATGTGTAAGTTGAATGCCAAAGCACTTAGCATGACAGTAGCCTGAGTGAGCGGCCGCTATACCTCGTTGTTGGTGCCGACGTCCAGCGTGATGGGCAGACACCAGCTGGGCGTCACACCAGCACAAGCCGTGTACAGAGCTAGCTTGCCGATCGGTATGCCCATGCCAAATGTACCAAGGTCACCGAGTCCGAGGATTCGCTCTCCGTCCGTCACTACAATTGCCTGCAGCAGTAACATCATACACCATATACTGCTATCAAGTGTCCTTGGAGTGTGAAACAATCAATATGCAAAAAATGAAGCCTCACAAGTGTTACATTTCCAGAATTTTCATTGCTGGTGGATCACTTAGAAGAAACTTTTATCACAGTTGTGGTTGTCGATAATGTCGAATGCATACCCAGTAATCGGCTGTCAAGAAAGATACCAAGTACAGGCAACTGAAATGGAGACAGGCCTGCACAGCAGACACTGATGGGAAGTGATGATATCTGACAAGACCAAGGCCGCATTGAGTGTGCCCGACAGACTACAGTTCAACTAAGCTTATATTCTAGAGAGTTTCAACTGATCTCGTAACGTGTACAACGAGTGCTGGTGGAGATGACAGTGATCAATGACCAATCATCCAATGTCTTTAACAATGACATATTCTTGGCATGTTTCTTCAAGTTTTCTCTCAAGATCACATAAAGTACAAGAAGCTCAGCTACTGCAGAGGGACCATGTGACGCGCTATGTCAGTACACGTGTGCTAAGCTTCATGAGGGTATGGGAGTTCGAAAGGTTTCAAATTGCAAAAGTGACCTTCAAGGTCATTGATAATGGTGCCATTCGACAGCCCACATACGATTTCCTATAAGTGTTCCATTGCAACTATGTCTCTATCTTGCACCATTAACGAGATATTATCACTTATTTCTCAAAATTCAAAGAGGTCACGTGACTTTGAACACATCCTTTTGGTGGTAATATATGATGCATGCACTGGTACTCCTGTGTTTCAATCAGCAAACGACATTTGAAGTGCCTAGCTTCACAACTTCCAAAGATATGATTGGAAAAAAATTTTTAATGGTTCATGTGACCATGACCACACCCATTAGGAGGTAGTCTGCTTGTGCAAGGCTAGCACTTGATATATTCTACTTGCATACAAAATTTGGAGACTTTCGCTTCAACTGTTCCGGAGATATAATTGTGGGCATTCAAACTGAAAATGTGTCATGTTATCCCAACCATGCCCCTTTTAGGGGTGGTTTGTCATTCATAAGCTAAGATGCATGCACTAGTCCTCCTGTGTATCAATCAGCTCACAAAATTTTCAAGTGCCCAGCTTCACCAAAACTAAGGACATGAATGGGGCAAATTTTTTAAAACGGGTCACCTGACCATGACCACGCCCATTTGAGGTGTAGTCTGTCATCGAAAGGCTAACATTTGACACATTCTACCTGCAAAATTCTATTCTACCAAAATTTGACGACTCTCGCTTCAGCTATTCTGGAGATATGATTGTGGGCATTGAAATTAAAAAATGGGCCATGTGAACCTGACCACGCCCCTTTGAGGCTGGTTTGCCATCCATAAGCTAGGATATAACATAGTCTACCTGAGTATAAAATTTGACAACCCTAACTTCAGCCATTCCAGAGATATCATTAGGGGCCCCAAAATTTAAAATGGGTCACGTGATTCTGACCATGCCCCTTTTTAAGGGTGATTTGTTATCTGTATGCTGGGACTTGATATGGCCTACCAGTATACAAAATTTGATCACTGTAGCTTCAGCCGTTCCAGAAATATGGCTGGTGCCACCAAAATTTAAATGGTTCATGTGACCTGAGCACGCCTCTTTCAGTGATGATTTGTCACCCACGATTGCTACGATCAACCTATCTACCAAATTTGAAGTCTCTATCTCCACCCACTAGGAAGATATGAAAGGCGATACAAAATGTCAAAAATGAGGTGATTTGGGGGTAGTTAAGGTTCACTCAAGGTCACCAAAAATAGCAACATTTGATAGAGTGCATACGAGTTTCTGTGACCGTATAGCCAGTGGTAAAGACAACTATCTGATAAGGTTTGCAGATGACTGATTCCGGTTAACTCCTAAATTCTCTCATGTATCGACTGAGTGAGAAATTTTGAGTGGATAGTAAAGAATACAAGGAGCTCAGCTGTGGGAGAGGGACCACGTGGCATGCTATGTCAGTTGAAAACTTGTGGTCTGCTGCACAGCTGTATGAAAAAGCACATCTAAAAGGCTTGCAATATGAATGACCTTGAATGCGACTCAACGTCATGTAAATTGCCTCTATTTGATAGGCCATATATCACTTCCTATTAGTGGTCTGTAGTAACCACGCTATAACTGGCACATTCCATTACCACATTTACAGTGTATGTGACTGGCTATGACACACATAAGTCCTTTGTTTTCAAAAAGATAGTTTAAATTACAAGCCATGTGCACTTTCAGATTCACACCTATATACATCGTAGATATTATATCCTGAATGTCTTGAGGTATTTGATACACAAACATTTCAAACAGCACAATGATGACCTTCAAGGTCACTAAAGGTTACGGGTAATGGTGCCATTCGATATGCCACATACAATTTCCTATTAGTTTTCCACTGCAACTATGTGTCTATCTAGCACTAGAAAGTTTGTATCATGTTAAGCTTTCTGTCTGTTATTGACGTAAATGTCTGTGGTTGTTGAGCACAATAATAAAGAACTTATTTCTTACTTACTTAACTTACAGGCAGTGTGTAGTTACAGTACAACATGTAAAGTCTAACCTTCACATCACGCTGAGGCCAGTTACTCAGTACGTCTGACACATGCCCTGCATCTAGTATAGTGATGTAGAGACCTCTACAAATCATGTCAACAATTCAGAATAATTCAACTTCCAAGCTATTCATTTCTGCATGGACAACACTGACGATAATGTACTGCACACAACCAGTCAGTCAGTCTGAACACACATTTATCCAAGTTATCACTAATCCTCTGACCTACCTCCCTCTCTCAGTGGCCAATTGCTAAAGTGATAAGTGATACTGATGACCACGGCAAATGAGGGGCAGTCTATGACTCCCCATTCACGTTTAGTTGTAACCAAGGCTCCAACACGATTGTTTTCAAGATTTTGATAACGTATTTATTTTGGCTTCAGGGACATTTCAGCCACTTTTGGTAGCACATAGCCATGATGACCTATGGGTTCGACTTCTAGCACGGGGATCTTATTACTGCTCTATAGTATCCACAGCTCTAAAATCCACAATTTTTACCTCCCCTACCGAAGGTGATGCGAGATTATGTTTTCACAGGCGTCAGTAGCAGGTAGATATATAGGTATATAGATAGGTATATGTTTGTCAACAACTTCCTGGCAACAATTCAAGTCCGATTGTCACCAAAGGTAAAGGTAAAAGTAACAGTCAGATTCTTATATAGCGCAGCTTACGCGATGACCGCTTTATTATCTTGAAAGTGGCAGTTGATTGGCAAGAGCCAATGGTGCTGCAGCGCAAACTACGAAGATCCAATTGCACACATTAACGTACAACTGGACCCGCATTATGCAGCTAGCAAACACACCACCGCTCCAATCAACCGCACCAGGCCTTCACCCCGTAAGCATTCACCAGACGTCGCCACCCGTGCGAGGAAACAAACATCCGATTACAGTTTACTACTCAATTTATCAACCTCGAAAAAATTGAAGGCTAAGTTGGCCCAATTGGCTGACCTGTAGTGAACGGTTTACCCACATAAGTGGTCACCTGTCAGCTGCAGGTCTAGCGAAGTACAGGGAAAGTTCGCTGGCCTAAAAACGACGTTCTACCACCGTGCCACATCACCAAACTTGGCCTGTCATACACTTGGCCACAGGGGACGAGGTGATTAAATTTTGGAAGGTCAAGGTCAAACAAAGGTCAAGGTCGGTGGGGGGGGTATTCGCTCTACTGAACGACCTTCTATTACCATGGCTATTTGTCATTACCCACGCCGGCATGGCTGCTGGCGTGGGTATAGCATTCAGTCGCATCTGTCTGTCTGTTTGTCCACGCTCTAACAGGAAAACGGCTTGAGCTACGTCTTGAGCTATTTACACCAAACTTTGTACACGTATACTCTATAGCAGTCGCTTGGTATACATTGACAGAGGTCAAAAGTCAAGGTCACACGGTTACGAAAACCGTCAGTTACACGGTTGCTAGTGACCATGGCCCGTATTCCGCATACCAATCTGCCGCGGTGCTACCTGCAGGCGTTGCCAGCATGGGTCTGCATATCGATACGACTGCCTATGTTTTCTAGTTTGCAAAGTTTAACAACATGGCTGTATGTGTGGAATGCCCACAATACAGTATTCAGCTCGAAGCGCTCAGCTATCTGTACACAAGCTGTTTACTTCCTGCATTCGACGAGGCCTAGTGTCACATGACTCGATAGTCGATAGTCAATGGTGATTGGCTGCCTGCGACTGAATGATGTCAGCGTTATCTGCCATGTTGTCAACTCTCGTCAGACTTCACAAAGCTTTTAGGGGTTTCTTGTACGCAGTGGACATGTCAACATTGTCAAGGGAATTACTTTAAATTAATTCCAACAGTAAAAATGGAAACTAGAAATCCCGCAGAGTTTTCTCCATTGAAAGCGAGAAAATATGTTTTACTGGCATTGGTTTGTGTGTCTGTCTGTGTGTGTGTCTGTGACCATGATAACTGAAAAGATTGTAAACGGATTTGTACCAAGTTTTATGGGAAGGTTCCTAGGGGGAAAGAAAAGACCAAGTTCATATTTCGTCATGATTGGTAGAGGAATGTGGAAGTAACGGACTAACGGTCAAAAAACTTCGTAAACCAGAGATTGTTTACATTTTATACTTAAATAGTAGGTGTGGCAAGTGTTGCCAAGTGCTGGCGACAAAAAACCCCAAATTTCGCTTTCGCGTGGAGTTGTACTCTCTCAGAATACTTTACATCTAGTTTAGGTAGTTAATTTTCGTCGATCTGTAATCATTGCAGGGTTATGGCAGCCTAAAGTCACAAGACATTAAAATTTTTGCGTTTTTTTAAAAATGACGCCATATTGTAAAATTTAAAATTCTGTTCTGAAAGTTTTCATCATGACACCAATAAATGTGTTGTTTTCATATTTCGTGAAATTTGGCTGACCGGAAATCAGTCAAATCGTGTGTTGCTTACCTGACCAAAACAAAAAGAACAACAAAATTTCGCCTGGCTCCCCAGCTGTCACTACTGCACGGATCGCACCCAAAATCTGCCAGGGCCAGCCCCCGACATTTTACTCAGAGAGCTCCAGATTTCATCCAAATTGGTTTACTCTGGCGTACATATAGCCAAACACATGCACACCGCCAAAACACACCACAAAGTGAATCCAATATTCGGCTGAAGCCTAGCTTCAAGCCGAATAGTACGTTCTGCCACTTTAACAGTGACCTTGTGTTATGCAAACAGTGACTGTTTCAAAACAGCGTCACCAGTTACAAGTGCAATGACTCTGTGTTGCGAGTTTGGGGCACACATGAAACAGATTAATGGAATGAAAGCATGATGTGGCATTCTATGGATGGGAACTCCCCAATCAGTGCACACATTAAATGTGTCACATTTCTTTAGCTAATTTAGCTAATTAAAACTTTTAAGTCAACTCTAAGGCCACTTTCGCTCTGTAAAGTTTCTTTCGAAAGTTGCTTTTGAAAGTTTTACTTTCAAAAGCGAGCGCATTCACATAGGAAAGTTACTTTCAAAAGTGACTTTTGAAAACAACTTTCCTGTGTGAAGTTGAACGGTCCACTTTCGAAAGTTTATCGCTTTCAAAAGTCACTTTCGCAAAATAGAACATGTTCTATTTCGCAAAAGTGACTTTCAAAGACGATAAACTTTCGAAAGTGGACCGTTCAAACAGTAAGTTTTCTTTTAAATGTTGACTTTCAAAAGCGACTTTCAAAAAGAACTTTCCAGTGTGAAAGGGGCCTAATGCTGCATTGCTGCCTGCAATTTTATCTGATTAACATACTGTGGATGGCGAAAGAGAAGACCGAAGTTCTGGCAGGCAAGGCCAACTGTTGGTGTATATATAATGGGCAATATCATTTCGACATTGTCCATGACAACTCGGTAGAACAGCCGTTCATTGCGTGCCAGCAAGTCCATCAGATAGATGTACTTGTCCAGGTCCGTTGCACATCGCTCAATGTTCAGCAGTGCTATCTTGACCTCATCTTCTTGAGTGAGAACTGCTGGAGGCAGGAGACCATGGACCTTCAGCAACCACTTCTCACCCACTGTATAACTCCGACCCTGGCATAAATCAACAGTTATAAACTATGACACAACAGAATCAATCAGTCATTTCTATCAGCATCAACAGCAATCTTCTGTACATAAAATCGCCATCATCCGCAGTATTTAACTTGTTATTTATTTCATTATTGTGAGTGACACTGAAAACTCACATTCATAATTCATCATCTTATGTCAGACAGTCGGCATAACAATGTTCAAGCCTATCACTTTAAAGCTACGACTCTGTCATCGTAACACTCGGTTATAATCAGCCAGTTTTACATTTATCTTACAGTGCGCGAACATCTAACATTTGTAAACATAAAAAGCACAATTATTATCCACAGTCCTAAAAAGCATGTGGTGCCGGTGCTGGTCTGTTGTCCCGGCTTCAACGACGCGGCTTGGATTGTGGTAAATGCTCACTGGACGACGGTCTCACTTAGTACAGCGTCTGCCGGCGTCTCTGCCTGTTATACTGTCCCGGCATGTTTTAGACAAGGCCTTGTGTTTTGAGGCCGGATATCAGTCTGGATTTTTCTGCCTTTCTGCACCTGCCTTACTGCATATACTGTTCAATCCAATCCAATCCAATGCGTTCAGACGGGCGCAGGTAGTCCTCTTTGCC